>CAJDUY010000050.1_pt1 | contig 11125 bp, 6 predicted proteins | sample 7390911 | NCBI WGS metagenome assembly CAJDUY01 (sample SAMEA7055686, study PRJEB34461) | soil metagenome | biome: terrestrial ecosystem; feature: Peninsula; material: soil | place: Antarctica | collected 2016 | reverse complement strand
CCCGGAATGGTTAAGAGGGCCTTAGAGCCCACTAATGTCGAAAGCAACTGTATTGAACCCTGCGTCGACGTGGGTAATTTCACCGGTAATGCCGCTAGCCAGGTCGCTGCATAGAAACGCTGCGACATTGCCTACTTCCGTGATAGAAACATTACGTCGTAACGGCGCGACTTTCTCAGTATAGCTCAGCAGCTTTCCGAAATTGCCGATTCCCGCCGCAGCCAGGGTTTTGATCGGTCCGGCGGAAATAGCGTTGACTCGTATCCCCTTAGGACCAAGGCTGGACGCCATAAAACGCACATTTGCCTCAAGACTCGCTTTGGCCAAACCCATCACATTGTAATTCGGCATAACGCGCTCCGCGCCCAGGTAAGTGAGTGTCAGAAGCGAGCCACTCCTGCCTTGCATCAGCGGCATCCCGGCTTTTGCCAAAGCGGCGAAGCTGTAGGAACTGATGTCGTGGGCAATGCGAAAAGCTTCACGGTTTACACTTTCGAGATAGTCACCGCTCAATGCCTCGCGCGGAGCGAAAGCGATCGAATGAACGATCCCGTCAAGACCATCCCAATGTTTTCCCAAATCGTCGAAACAGCGAGTGATTTCGTTATCATTGGAAACATCGCAGGGGAACAGCAAATCACAATCGAATTCCGTCAGTATTTTTTCAATCCGCTCGCGCACCCCTTCTCCCTGATAAGTAAAGGCTAACTGCGCTCCCTCGCGCTGCATTGCTTTTGCAATGCCGTAGGCAATGGAACGATTGCTCAGCAACCCGGTAATGAGGATGCGTTTGTTGGCGAGAAGTGTCATGTCATATCCTTTGGGAGCGTTGGTGGGGTTCAGGGAATTATAGCCTCAAGTCTTTCATGCTTGTAGAATCATGAAGGATCACCGGAGCCGCAGTCCATCGCCCGTTTTTGCGTCTGATATTTACACTACACTATCGCACTAATGAAGTTACTGTTTAAGGAACCTCTGAATATGCCCCGGAATTTGCCAGGAGGGGCGCGACGGTGGCTTTGTGGGATGGAGCTTCACGAAAGGCGAGGACGTAAATGGTCGATTCTCTTCACTGTAAGCCTGATGAAATGGATAGTCCGGAAAGCGCTGCCCTATATAGGCGTCAGCAAAATCGGAGGATTGCTGCGTTACACCCCCCGGCATCGTAGACTAGGCCACAATCTCTGCCGTGCGTCCCTTACATATTATTCATCCCCCCATTTTGCCAGTAACGCGCGGCACGAAGGACTCATTCAGAGGCTCCTTAGATTCCTGCCGGCGTCGTTTGTAGTCTTGCTTTGCGCCTGCAGCGGCAATTCCTGGAATAATCCCTATCCCGCCAAGGATGTGGGGAAAAATATTCTCTACAGTGCTTTTGCCGAGCGTCCAAAGCACCTTGACCCGGTGCAATCCTATAGCTCCAACGAGATTCTGCTGACAGCGCAGATTTATGAACCGCCGCTGCAATATCATTATCTGAAACGTCCCTATACGCTGATTCCATCGGCAGCGGTGAAATTGCCGGTGGCGCAATATTTTGACAAGAAAGGAACGCGTTTGCATGACGGCGCTGATGCTGCGCAAATCGCGTATACGATTTATGAGATCTCCATTAAGCCTGGCATCCGTTATCAGCCTCATCCAGCTTTTGCCAGGAACGAACGGGGGGAATTTCTCTATCATGATCTAACCGCTAAGGACTTATCAGGCATCTATAAACTTGCGGACTTTCGTCACACCGGTTCCCGCGAATTAACTGCTGAAGATTATGTTTTCCAGATAAAACGATTAGCGCATCCAAAACTGCATTCGCCGATTTTCGGTTTGATGTCGGACTACATTGTAGGCCTTAAGGAATACTCCATGGCGCTTCAGACTACTGTTGTGGCACAGTTCGATGGGCAGGGCAATGACGCTTATCTGGATTTAAATATTTATTCGCTCGAAGGCGCGGAGGCAGTGGATCGTTATACTTATCGCGTCAAGATCAAGGGTAAATATCCCCAGTTCATGTACTGGCTGGCAATGGCTTTTTTCGCGCCCATTCCATGGGAGGCAGAGCGCTTTTATACCCAGAAAGGATTGGCGGAAAAAAATATCACGCTTGATTGGTATCCGGTGGGCACAGGGCCTTATATGCTTACCGAGAACGATCCCAATCGTGTGATGATACTGGAAAGGAATCCCAATTTTCATGGTGAAGCCTATCCGTCCGAAGGAATGCCGGATGACCTGCAGGCGGGTTTGCTGGCGGACGCAGGTAAGCCCCTGCCGTTTATCGATAAAGTTATATCCACCCGTGACAAGGAAAGCATTCCGCGTTGGAACAAATTCCTCCAAGGTTATTATGACGCCTCCGGGATTGGCTCGGACAGTTTCGATCAGGCAGTGCAACTGACGGGTCAGGGGGAAGCAACCGTAACCGAGGCGATGAAGCAGCAGGGCATCCGGTTGGAGACCGCGGTGGCGACTTCCACGAACTATATGGGTTTTAATATGCTGGACCCGGTGGTGGGCGGAATAAGTAAACATGAGCGAGAGTCCGCCAGAAAATTGCGCCAGGCCATTTCGATCGCGGTAGATTACGAAGAGTACGTTTCAATATTTGCCAATGGCCGTGGTATCCCGGCGCAGGGGCCTATCCCGCCTGGCATTGCCGGTCATCGCGATGGGGAAGAAGGGATTAACCCAGTGGTGTACGATTGGGTGAACGGACGGGTACGGCGCAAACCGATTGAAGCTGCAAAAGCGCTATTGGCTGAGGCGGGTTATCCCAATGGGATGAATGCCAAAACCGGCGCACCGCTGGTGTTGTATTTTGACGTTACTGCTCGGGGTGCTGACGATAAATCGAGTCTCGACTGGATGCGTAAGCAATTTAAAAAACTCAATATCCAGTTAGTGGTCCGGAGTACGGACTACAACCGCTTCCAAGACAAAATACGCAAGGGCAACGCGCAAATCTTCGAGTGGGGCTGGAACGCGGATTACCCCGATCCAGAGAATTTTCTGTTCTTGTTGCACGGTCCGCAGCAAAAGGTCGGTAATGAAGGCGAGAATGCCGCCAATTACTCTAATCCCGAATATGACCGGCTCTTCGAGCAAATGAAGAATATGGAAAACAGCGCCGAACGTAACAAAATCATAGATCGCATGATAGCTATTCTGCGTTACGATGCGCCGTGGCTCTGGGGATACCATCCCAAGGACTATGCGTTATATCACGCCTGGTACGGTAATGTTAAGGCAAACAGGCTGTCGCACAATAACATCAAATATTTCCGCATAGACGCCGGCTTGCGGGAACAGAAACGGCGCGAATGGAATGAACCAGTGCTCTGGCCTATTTTGATGGGATTGATTGTACTGATGGTGAGTCTGGTTCCCGCCGTGATCGTTTACCGGGGCAGGGAGCGGGGAGCGGGAATCAGGGGCAAGGAATCAAAGGTCGGAAATCTCGGGTCACGAGGCGGGATTGCTTAACTACATCTTCCGGCGTGTGCTTTACGCTATTCCCATTCTGATCGGCGTCAATCTGATTACCTTCACCTTATTCTTCGTGGTCAATAGTCCTGACGACATGGCGCGGATGCAACTGGGCATCAAGCGTGTCACTCCCGAGGCCATAACCAAGTGGAAGCAGGAGCGCGGCTATGATAAGCCGCTCATGTTTAACAGCATGGAGGAAGGTTTTACAAAATTCACGCGTACCATTTTTTTCGAGAAGTCGGCTGCCATGTTTGCTTTTCGTTTCGGGCGTGCCGAAGACGGGCGCGACATTGCTCACGAAATTAAAACACGCATGGTACCCAGTCTCGCCATAGCGCTGCCGGTATTTCTCCTGGGATTGGGCGTTTATATTGTCTTTGCACTCGTAATGGTTTTTTTTCGAGCCACCTATGTCGATTTCTGGGGTGTGATATTATGCGTCGCCCTGATGTCCATCTCCAGTTTGTTTTACATTATCGGAGGACAATTTCTGATCAGCAAGTTATGGCATCTGGTGCCAATTTCAGGTTATGGCAGTGGGCTGGACGCCGCCAAATTCCTGATACTGCCTGTCATTATCGGCGTGGTTAGCGGTGCCGGCGCCAGCACCCGCTGGTATCGCACCATTTTCCTGGAGGAAATGGGAAAGGATTACGTCCGAACCGCTCGTGCCAAAGGCCTGCCGGAGAGTGTCGTGTTGTTCCGGCATGTGCTCAGGAACGCCATGATTCCGATACTCACCGGCGCAGTGGTAGTGATTCCGTTGCTATTTCTTGGTAGCCTTATTGCCGAATCTTTTTTCGGTATCCCCGGGTTGGGCAGCTATACCATCGATGCGATCAACTCTCAGGATTTCGCAGTAGTGCGCGCCATGGTTTTTCTGGGATCGCTGCTTTATATCGTAGGACTCATATTGACGGACATTTCCTATACGTTGGTAGACCCAAGGATAAGGCTGGAATGACCACATCCCGGCAGAAACAGTGATGTCTTTCAAACCTGTAATTCTCTGGACAGATGCGCTCGTTTATGTGCTGGTGGTGGTGATTATCATCGTTGCCTGGCACGTGCGGCACAACGAGCACCTTCTGGCGCCATGGCGGCGGGTAGGACGTAGTGCAAGCGGCATGGCGGCACTTACGGTTTTGATGTTTTTTATTACTATTGGATTACTTGATTCCGTGCATTTACGTCCTGCCGTGGAGAATGGCAACAGTGCCAACGGCGAAAAAGCTTACAGCGTAGAAGTATTGAGTGTGCTTGACGTGATCGCAACTCCATTGCGGGCACGCGTGGAAAAAACCTATTCCGCACCCTTTGCCGCATATCTTTATGCCAGGGAAACGGTGGAGCGTCCGGATGGCCGGCAGGTACGGGAATTTCCGCGGCTGGAGTTTGGTGGTGTGCATTTGCAGGATCCTGAAACACAGCTTGTCGCCGATGTGGCCCGGAAAGCAGGGGTGGGTGGGGGCCTGGGGCTACTCTTCTGGTGCGTGGTTGTCGCCTCGTTAACCGCGTTAACGGCGCACCGTAGTGGTAAAAAGTTTTTGCCAGCGCTTTCCGGCATCTGGCGTGGCGTTACGGAAGTTCCATGGAATGCCATTTACGGCATGCTTGCATTGATACTAATAATACTGGGTATTGCACTGGCATTATGCGGCTACTACCATATATTCGGTACTGACAAGGTGGGGCAGGACGTATTTTACCAGTCGCTGAAAAGCATTCGCACCGGACTTGTGATCGGCACGCTTACCACGTTGATGATGCTGCCCTTTGCACTGCTTCTTGGCATCATGGCGGGCTATTTTCGTGGCTGGGTAGATGACATTATTCAATATCTGTATACCACACTGAGTTCAATCCCTAGTGTCTTGCTGATCGCGGCGACAGTATTGATGATGCAGGTATACATAGAGACCCGGCCCGAGTGGTTCGATACTATTGCCGCCCGCGCTGATCTTCGCCTGCTGTTCCTTTGCATCATACTCGGGGTTACCAGTTGGACCGGTCTGTGCAGGCTGCTGCGCGGTGAAACCTTAAAGCTGCGTGAAATGGAATATATTCAGGCTGCTCACGCATTCGGTGTCTCCCACTGGCGTATTGTGAGCCGCCACATTCTTCCTAACGTGATGCATATCGTTCTGATTTCCACAGTTATGGATTTCAGTGGATTGGTCCTGGCGGAGGCGGTCCTGTCTTACGTTGGCGTCGGCGTCGATCCATCAATGATTAGTTTTGGCACGATGATTAATGCTGCACGGCTGGAAATGGCGCGTGAACCAATGGTATGGTGGGCATTGCTCGCAGCCTTCAGTTTCATGTTTGCGCTGGTACTGAGCGCCAATCTATTTGCCGATGCGGTACAGAATGCGTTTGATCCGCGGGTAAAAATACTGCCGGCAAAGGCTGAGATATTACTGCCTCACAAAGGCCGGCGGGAAGAGCCAAAAGCCAAATCTGTTTCCACCGCGATTGAGTGACATCTTCTAGGCATGAGTGTCCTGCTGCAAATTGAAAATCTCGAAACCGTTCTTCATACGGATGCGGCACCAATATGGGCGGTGGATGGGTTATCGCTGCACATCCTGAAAGGAGAGACCTTTGCGCTACTGGGGGAATCGGGTTGCGGAAAATCCATGACGGCCCTCTCTGTTATGCGACTGTTGCCAGAGGCAGGCGAGATTGTTGCAGGGTCCATCAGGATAGACGAAGAGGATCTGCTCCTGTTGCCGGAAACCATAATGCGCAGTGTTCGCGGAAAGCGCATCAGCATGATATTTCAGGAGCCAATGTTAAGCCTGAATCCGGTAATGACGGTGGCGGACCAGATTGGTGAAATGTTGAAGCGACATTTCAATTTGCGCGGAGCGGCAGCACAAGAACGTATACTGGAAATATTGAATCAGGTGGGTATGTCTGATGCATCACGCCGCATGAATGAATATCCGTTCCAGTTTTCGGGTGGAATGAAGCAGCGGATAATGATCGCTATGGCGCTGGCTGGAGAGCCGGAGCTGCTTATCGCCGATGAGCCGACTACTGCGCTCGATGTCACCATTCAAGCCCAGGTGCTGGACCTTATGCGTAAATTGCAGGAACGCTCCGGTATGGCGATACTACTCATTACGCATGATCTTGCCGTGGCGGCGCAAATGGCGCACCGGATCGCGGTGATGTATGCAGGTGAGATTGTAGAGACGGCAATACGCGAAGCGTTTTTCCGCGGCCCGGCGCATCCCTACTCACAGAAGCTGCTTGCTTCGCTGCCGGGAAAAGCGAGGCGCCGACAGGGGTTGCGGTTGGCGGCAATAGGCGGAAGTGTGCCGCCGTTGTCGCGCGAGTTCGTCGGTTGTCGTTTTGCGGATCGCTGCGATCATGCGTGGGAATTGTGTCGTACGGTCGCGCCGGTGTGGAATGTGGTGGCCAGCGGGCATCAGGTGAGATGTCATCTTTTTAATGAAGATGCGGCACTCAGCGAGGAGTCAGGACTCAGGAGCCAAGGGTCAGAAGCCGGCGTCCAGGGTTCAGAAGAATCAGGGGAGCCCAACCTTCAAACCACGCCGAATTCTGAAACCCGGATTTCCAATTCCTGCTTATTATCCGTCACTGGTCTCAAGGTTTACTTCCCGATACGTAAGGGTTTGATGAAACGTGTGGTGGGATATGTCAAAGCAGTGGATGGCGTGTCGCTGGCAATTCGACAGGGCAAGACGTTGGCGCTGGTGGGGGAATCGGGCTGTGGTAAGACCACGGCCGGCAAGGGTATTTTACAATTGATTCCACCCTCGGCGGGCAGCGTGCGTTACAATGGACTCGAACTGGTGGGACTGGATCGCAACCGATTACGAAAGATGCGTGCCGAATTCCAGCTCATTTTCCAGGATCCCTATTCATCACTCAACCCGAGGATGCGTATCGTCGACATCATCGAAGAGGGCATGAATGCCTTGGGCGTTGAAGGCGGCGGTAAAGCGAGTCATCCAGAGAATCATTCTATCGTCCCTAAAGAAAGAAGAGTGGACGCGCTCCTGGAAAGTGTTGGGTTGCCACCAGAAACCAAGTGGCGTTATCCGCATGAATTTTCCGGTGGTCAGCGCCAGCGTATCGCTATCGCCCGTGTTTTGGCGGTCAATCCCAAGCTGATTGTTTGCGATGAGCCTACCAGTGCGCTGGATGTATCGGTACAAGCTCAGATTCTGAACCTGCTGAAGGCATTGCAGAGTAGTCTGAGGCTGGCATATTTATTCATCACACATAATATCTCGGTGGTGGAGTATATTGCCGATGAAGTGGCGGTGATGTATCTGGGGAGAATTGTAGAACAGGGAAGTGTCGACGAAGTATTGGGTAATCCCAAGCATCCCTACACTCAGGCACTGTTATCGGCGGTGCCTGTAATCGAGCTTGAATCAAAGCGTCAGATCATCCACTTGCACGGAGATCTGCCCTCACCCGTTAATCCGCCATCCGGTTGCCACTTTCATCCCCGTTGTCCCCACGTTATGCCGATATGCCGTAAGAACTATCCTGAAACAAGCACGTTCAGTTCAACACATACGACACGGTGCTATCTTTATCCGCAGGAACAGGACTCAGCATGAGGAATATTCGATGATGGTCGATCAGGAAGTGGCGCGGCGCCGTACGTTTGCCATCATTTCGCACCCGGATGCCGGGAAAACCACGCTGACGGAAAAATTATTGCTATTTGCCGGCGCCATTCATATCGCCGGCAGTGTCAAGGCGCGGAAAGCGAGCCGCCATGCTACCTCGGATTGGATGGAAATCGAGAAACAGAGAGGTATTTCCGTAGCCAGTTCAGTAATGCAAATGGAATACCGGGGCTGCGTTATCAACCTGCTGGATACGCCGGGTCATCAAGATTTTTCCGAAGATACTTACCGAGTGCTGACTGCGGTGGATGCGGCGTTGATGGTGATCGATGCCGCTAATGGCGTGGAAGCCCAGACGCTGCGTTTGCTGGAAGTCTGCCGTGCTCGTAATACGCCTATTCTCACTTTCGTGAACAAAATGGACCGGGAGGTTCGTGAACCGCTTGATCTCATCGACGAGATCGAACGAACGCTGAACATGACAGCAGTGCCATTTACATGGCCGATGGGCATGGGCCGCGGCTTTCATGGCGTGTTCGACTTGCGACGCGACCGCATGCGCGTGTTTCATCCGGGTGCGGACAGGCTGGACGACAAGGACGAAATCATTGAGGGCCTGGACAATCCAGAAGTCGCGCTACGCTTCCCGGACAATGCTGCCCGTGCGCAGCAGGAAATCGAGCTGATACGCGGTGCCTCTGCGGAATTCAGTCATGCGGCTTTCCTCGCCGGTCTTCAGACGCCGGTATTTTTCGGCTCAGCCATCAATAATTTCGGTATACGCGAGGTGCTTGATGCACTGGTCGATCTTGCCCCATCACCTGGATCGCGCAGAGCCTTGCAGCGCCAGGTGCAACCCGATGAATCAGGATTCTCGGGCGTGGTATTCAAGATTCAGGCCAACATGAATCCGGCCCACCGGGATCGCATTGCCTTCGTGCGAATCTGCTCGGGCCGGTTCGAGCGGGGGATGAACCTGCGGATAGTACGTAACGACAAGGATATCCGGACCAACGGCGTAGTATCCTTTCTCTCGCAGCGGCGTGAGTTGCTCGATATCGCTTACTCAGGCGATATTATCGGAATTCCCAATCATGGCACGCTACAGTTGGGAGATACGCTGACGGAAGGCGAACGCCTGCAGTTTACGGGCTTGCCTTTTTTCGCGCCTGAAATCTTCCAGACGGTCGAGATCGCTGACCCAATGCGCAGCAAGCAGCTCAAACTTGGGCTCGTCCAATTGGGCGAGGAGGGGGCGATCCAGGTATTCCGGCCACATGCCGGAGGTGCTTTGTTGTTAGGTGCCGTGGGCACATTGCAGTTCGAAGTGGTGGCACACCGGCTTAAGCATGAATATGGTGTAGACGCCCGCCTTGCTTCGGCAAAGTACCAGATGGCGCGCTGGGTCACGTCTGACAATTCACGCGAACTGAAGCGATTCATCGATACCAACGCGCATCGGGTAGCCTACGATGCGGTAGATGCCCCTACTTTTCTGGCCTCATTCGGGGCGGAATTGAGTGTCGCTCAAGAAAGCTGGAAGTTCATTCAGTTCCATAGACTGCGAGAGCATGCCGGGCTGGTATTCCAGACCCATCTCGACGGCTAAAATGGATAGATCCCTCGTCAGGCGGTTGTTCAAAAACTCATGATGTTCGCGAGTTCCGGAACACCAGGTGGCCGTTGGGATTCGCGGGATTCCGCAGGGCGTCAGGATGGGTATTTTGATTTATACTCATTGCCCATACGTTATGAGAGTAATAGGGCGATTGGGAGAAGGATTGCGCATCTTCTTTTGGCAAGACATTATGGCAACTTCAAAAAAGAAAAACACATTGGCTGAAAAAAGCGGGAACACATGGTCGGGGCGGTTCGATGAGCCGGTTTCGGAGCTGGTGCAGCGTTATACCGCATCGGTTGGCTTTGATCGCAGGCTGGCGGAATACGATATCCAGGGATCGTTTGCTCACGCACGGATGCTCTCTGACGCAGGCATAATCGATGCGGATGATTTGGCTGCCATCGAATTTGGTTTGGGCCAGATTCGAGACGAAATCCGCAATGGTAAGTTCGTCTGGCTTCTGGAACTGGAAGACGTGCATCTCAATATCGAGAAACGCCTCACCACGCTGATCGGCGATGCCGGTAAACGGCTGCACACCGCGCGATCACGCAACGATCAGGTCGCTACCGATGTGCGGCTTTATTTGCGTGCTTCCATCGACAGCATCGTCAAACTCATCCATGCCATGCAGCATGTGTTGCTAGATCTAGCCGAACAGCATGCGGATACGGTCATGCCAGGTTTTACTCATATGCAGGTGGCTCAGCCAGTGGTTTTCGGTCATCATCTCATGGCGTATTTTGAAATGCTGAAGCGTGATGCCGAGCGGTTGTCCGATTGCAGGAAGCGTGCGAATAAGCTACCGCTGGGGGCAGCGGCGCTGGCGGGAACCAGCTATCCCATCAACCGCGAGATGGTGGCGCGGCAACTGGAGTTCGACGGGGTTTGCGAAAACTCACTGGATGCGGTTTCCGACCGGGATTTTGCCATCGAGTTTTGTGCCGGTGCGGCGCTGATCATGACACATCTCTCGCGATTATCTGAAGAATTGATTTTATGGATGAGCCCATCGTTCGGTTTCATCGATCTTGCCGATCGCTTTTGTACCGGTTCATCCATCATGCCCCAAAAAAAGAATCCGGACGTACCGGAGCTGGTACGCGGCAAGACGGGGCGCGTCAACGGTCATCTCGTTGCACTGCTGACGCTGATGAAGGCTCAACCGCTTGCTTACAATAAGGATAATCAGGAAGACAAAGAACCTCTATTTGATACGGTAGACACGCTTACCGACACACTGCGTATTTACGCCGATATGCTGACTGGCATCCGCATCAAACCGGATGCAATGCGCAATGCCGCGATGCGTGGTTATGCGACCGCTACCGATCTGGCTGATTACCTGACGAAAAAGGGAGTGCCTTTTCGCGAAGCGCATGAGACTGTAGCGCAAGCG
>CAJDUY010000155.1_pt1 | contig 11134 bp, 8 predicted proteins | sample 7390911 | NCBI WGS metagenome assembly CAJDUY01 (sample SAMEA7055686, study PRJEB34461) | soil metagenome | biome: terrestrial ecosystem; feature: Peninsula; material: soil | place: Antarctica | collected 2016 | reverse complement strand
CTTGATAAAAAATTCAAACATCCTGGATCGATCCAGCTTTTTTCGCAGCACCGCTTTGCCATGATCATCCACACCATGAACTTGAAAAACGCTCTTTGCCAAATCGATGCCAATAGTAGTAATCTTCATGATGGACGCTCCTTTCGTTGTTTAGAATGAAACCTATCCTAAATTGGCACCTTGATGCCGTTTTGAAAGAGGGCGTCCATTCCATTAGAGCCAAGTTTTGTGGGACTACATAACTTCGTAGCTTCGGGACCACCGCAGTTTCTCCAAGAAATAGGCGTCGGGGGTTACGCTTACACTTTAAAATCCAACTCAAGTTTCATCATTGAATGTGTTACCGGCAAATCTTCGATGGCCCCCTGTGGGTGAGAAACGCTTTGAGGACCATAAAGCTGAAACTCAGCCTTCCCTTGAGGGGTGTCCACCTTTATCAACGCATAGTTACGTTCCGTATATAGCGCTAGGCGCTTGAAGTGGTAACCATCAGGGCTTTCTCCTTCATCGGCAACCCCTGCACCAAGCGCCCAACCCATCGGCAGTGCCAGATTGTAAGTGATTGCACTGGAGGTGAGCTGATAAATGACATTATTGCCTCTGCTCATACGAAACGCAGCCGAAACATGGACATCACCACTCAGGATGGAAATCTTCAATCCTCGTTCGGCAGCCCCGAAAAGCAATTCCACCAGTTGCTTGCGTTCCGCATCGTGAAGCTCGTGTTCCCATGCGTCGCGCAGATCATCCTCAAGATCAGCCAAATCAACAGCGGCACCTTTTAAATTAACCAAAGTGGCATTGAGGTGCAGGAGCGGTACTGCAGATATCAAGAAAACAAAGGGGGTGATTTCAGAATCAAGTGCTTGCAGCCAGACGGATAAGCGGTCCAACTGTTCCTTGCCGAGAATGCGATTCGATTCACGATTTACATCGCGGTGGCTACGCCCATCCTGGAAATAAAAAGCGCTTCTGTTTGTGGTAAATCCATAATCATAAAAACCACTATCAGGATTGTGGCTGTGCTGATATTCGTTATAAACTTTTATCGCGCATTCCCCCATATTTTTCAGCAGCGCTTGAGCGTCTTTCCAGGTGAGGCCTCTTTTTTTCCAAGCGGGAAGAATCTCGTTCATTTCATCTTTTTTCCAGCCCTCCTTCAGGAGGTACGATCCCCATCCGTCAAGAAACTCGTGGTCATCCCAAATCATATAGTTGGGATATTGCGAGAAAACCTCTTTGATTTGCGGAAATCCCCAATAACCCCGGTAAATGTCCCGGTACCAGCTCAACATGGCGTCTTTGCCGGGAAACAATTGATTTCCATCCTTGCGCATAGAGCTGTTGAGATACTTCCATATGTTCAGGCCGTCCACTCCATCCACGTACACTTGATCGCCGCCGCCAATGACAAAGGCGAGTTCACCCTGCTCACGGTGTCGTTGCAAGGTAACTGAGAAACTGTCCCACATATCCATATTTGTGATTTCCATTCTTCCAAAAATCGACTGTGTGTAGGGCAAGTGACAGGAATAGAACCCAAAAGAAAAAGGAGTCGTTTCATCAGATAGTGTTCTGAAACTATTTGTCATTGGATCGTCGGGCCGATCCTGACCAATCAGCACTCGGTCAACCCCCGCATCATCTTGTCCTGTCAAGGCATAGCCGTAGGTTGTGAATGGTTGCAGGCCTTCCACCAACTGAACATACGTTGTGTCGGTAGAAAAGTCTTTTACCTCGAAAGGATAAATTTTTACCCATTTTGGAAGTTGAGGACTATCGAAAGGTACTTGTTTAAAACCGCTTCGAAGAGACGATACATTTTTGTGGGCCATCGGGTAGACCAATAATTTGTAACTACCTGGCAGCCCGGTACGCACCCAAATTTTGGTGGAATTGGTCGTGGTATGACCAATAATGGCGGCCTTGTCCAAGCGAGCGTTGGGCCAGGGCCGTTCAGTTTTGAATATGAAAGAATCGGTCATTGATATCCCTTTATCTTATTATTAAGAGGGTTGGCGCCAGCCAAAATGTGTAGCGAATTCTCGCAAGCATATTTCATATATAGATGGAAGCAGCGAATAAAACAAGCAAGGGTGAGATAGAATTTTCTCGTGGGTTTTTACAATTGATAAATATGCTATCAACTGTAAAAGCTACAGGAATGGCAACCGGATTTTTCAAGCTATTGCTCTCCTATAACATTCAATGACGGCTATAAAATTACGAGCTGAACCATGACGAAGGGAGACTCAGCGTTTCTTGCTATTCGGACTTCCAGAATTTCCATGAGAGGAACGAACCGGAAAAGATAAATGATGCCGTGTTATCCCTGCGTAATGGCTCGATCAGCAAAAATGGGTAGGGATACCATTTTTAGGCGTATTCCGGGGGGAACGGCAGTGAGGACTTAAGGTCCAAATATATAACCAAAATATTATGATAACAATCACAAAACGTGACTTTTATTTATAGTAACATTGAGTACAATTATGAAGCTTCTTCATGCATTATGCATCAGAGTTCTACCTAGCAGTCTGTCGGACTTAAAGGAAATCGGCTGCAAAAGCGTCTGGCTGGTTTATATTTCACTCCGTCGCTTTTTCGCTTCGATTCTTCAAGTCCGACAGACTGCTAGTGCAAAAAGACAAGATGGTAAACGCGATTATATTGCTTCGAGGGCGTCACATTGATTTGGATTTGCCTCAAGGAACTCAGCGGTGAATCTGGCTGGAACGGGTGTCAGCTTTGTTTCCCCCTTCCGGGCTTCCCTGTGCGTAGTTCAGAGCCGTCATACCAATTTCAACTTCTTCATTAACACGGGCTCCGTTTCAGCAAAATTTGAATAGTGCCTGGAATGGCTCAATGAGCGGCCGATTCAAGGTTTTTACGCAGTTCCCTGTGGTATTCGACAATTATATTCTTTCAAATGCCGCTACATATTGAAACACCACTAATTGAATCCCTTTTGATCAGCCATAAAGTGGGTCAATCCATTTGGCTGAAAATGGAGTCCGCCCAACCATCTGGCTCTTTCAAAACCCGAGGAATCGGCTATGCATGCGAGGAATATTTAAAACGAGGAGCAAAACGTTTCATTGCATCATCGGGCGGTAATGCGGGGCTCGCAGTTGCGTTTGCTGGGCGCCGCCTTTCGGTACCTGTAATCATCGTGGTACCTGAGTCAGCTTCAAAGCGGGCAGTGAACCTGATGTGTTTAGAGAATGCGGAAGTTATAGTCCATGGGAAGTCTTTGGATGAGGCGCACCAATTTGCGCTGTCACTCATGCAATCTACCGATGCATATATACATCCTTTCGATGACCCTCTTGTTTGGAGAGGTCATGCCAGTCTAATTGATGAAATATTCCGTGCTGGTCTAAAGCCTGACGCAATCGTTCTGTCAGTCGGCGGTGGCGGCCTCCTTTGCGGTGTTATAGAAGGATTGAATCGGAATGGAGGCGCCGACATACCCATCATCGCTGTTGAAACGGAAGGTGCCGACTCCTATGGGAAATCGTTAAACGCGGGATCCCTTGTCGAGCTTGCGTACATATCGAGTATTGCGACGACGTTGGGAGCGCGCATTGTTTGTGAGCAAGCATTGGCGTACTCCAAAAATCACCGTATCGAAAGCGTTGTGTTGCCGGACAAGTTGGCCGTTTCTGCTTGTTTGCAGTTTTTGCAAGATCATGGAATTGTCGTTGAGCCTGCTTGCGGCGTTGCGCTCGCCGCGGTGTACGAAAAAGTTCCAGCGTTATCAGGGTATAAAACGGTATTAGTGATCGTATGCGGCGGCGTTGGTTCTACCGCTGATGACTTGGTTGAGTTGGCACGTCTGGAATGTGACGCAGCAAAATGTTAAGTATTCAGTGTGCCTCATTCCCAAGGAGGATAAGGAAGAAAACGTTTGTAGGAATAATTAAGGAAACGCGGATCAAATCAATTTCCGTTGACTCTGTCGCATAGTGGGCGGTTTTTGTTTGCGCTACGCTGAATTGCGCCATATTTTTCGCAATCGTGGACTGTTTCTCATGTTTCTCGCCTCTCTTGAGGTGCTTTCTGGCGCAGCCCTTTGCTTGGCGGCGGCGTCATCCGTGATTGGAGCCGTGCCAGAATAGACCTCATCCAGTACTCTATATGCCAGAGCGGTTACAAATAAGGCATGAATTTGGCGCCTTCCCGAACGTGAAGCCCGGCTTTTCCACTGCCGGGAATCGCGACCGTGGGGATTGTATGGCGGGCGAGTCCTGGCCGTGTTTTCATCGCATCAGGCACCGTCAACTCATAGGGATGTTCGACGGTGGCGGGGGCGGCGGAATTGAAGGGCCGGATTGAGGCTGGAGTGGCGTTCCTTGAGACGGGTTGCGATTGCCATCCATGATTTGCCCGGATAACGGAACATGATTGCCCTTGCCGTACATGCATTGGGTGTAGGCTATGTCATAACGTTGCTGCCCGATATTTCCCGAAGCCGTGGCAGAACTGGTACCCATCAACCCGCCTACCAGAAGTCCCCCACCCGCACCAATCGCAGCGCCGCTTCCCCCGCCGAAAATGGCCCCTGCCGCCGCACCCAGCGCTGTTATGAGGGCAGCGGTTCCCACGCCGCTGAGAATTGCAGCGTCATTGGGCGTCCGGCCCTCGACTTGTTCACTTGCATACAATTTGCACGAGGCATCATCTTCCCGAAATTGATCGAAGGTTCTGCCGGAACCGGGCAGGGCCATGACACTCGGGCCGTTGGGTATGCTTGCACATGAAGTTAATAAAGCCGCCAATACGAGAGGAGCTGATCTGTGGGTTTTTAGCATGAATCCTTCCTTGTAAATAGTTGTGTACTTCCCCGCCCGCTCGGCAGAAATTTTATACGGCCCGCCATGCACCGCGGCCCTGCCGGTATGCGCAAAGTCATCGCTCCCCCTTTTTGACCACACCGGCCACACTGGCAACAGTTCCTGCATCAAAATGATCCGGGTTAATCGCTATGTTGTGACGAGTTGGCCGGAATCAATACGTTTGGTTAATGCCGTTATGCGTGTAAAACTTTGCAGCTATCCAGCGAGGGTAGCACATGAGGTAATGCTTACCTTTCCTGTGACAATTAAACGCGATCTTAAATCCCTCCGGCTTATTTTCTGAAGGCAGTGCTCGCCATCCATCGCGGCGCCACTATTCTCCGACCACAACGTTTTCCTATGGCCGACGCGACTTTTAAAGAAGAGAGATAGTCGGTCCGTGTAACATTCGCGGCAAAAAACCGTGGTCTGTCCTCGTCAATTGGGTAACTGAGAAAACAGGTTTTTCAGGGACGACTAGATAAATATTTATCAAGAGATGGATGTGATCTAGGAGGGAGGCAGCTAATATTTTACGTTGCAAAAGGGAGGGCTTGTGCGACACGGACTGCTTCCAGCTCACTTGTCATGCTGGTTTTGATGTAACATTGCATCATTATTGATGAGACCCCATGCGTACCACTGTCACTATCGACGATGCCCTCTATGAAAAGGCCCTGGAAATGGCCGACACCAACATGGACAAATCAGACCTTTTTAGAGAAGCCATCAAGACCTTCGTGCGAGTACAAGCAGCAAAGCGCCTTGCCGCTCTAGGCGGCACGATGCCTGATATTCAGGATGTACCGCGTCGCCGAGAGGAACCAGTCTCGCAATGAGTGTGCTCATCGATACCTCGGTGTGGATAGACCACTCCCGAAAAGGAAACGATGCGCTGGTTGATCTAATCGGGCTAGACCTCGCACTGACTCACCCGATGGTCATACTCGAAATTGCGTGTGGAACACTCCCTGCACCACGCATCCAGACGCTGAGCAACATTGACCTTTTGCAACCCTGCAACCAGGCGAGTTTGAGTGAAATAAAGGAGTTCATCGAGCACGAAAAGCTGTATGGACTTGGGTGTGGGGTGGTGGAAATGGCACTACTGGCGTCCACACTCATTACGCCAGGCACTGAGTTGTGGACTCTTGATAAGCACCTTGCAGACTTGGCTAAGCGCTTCGGCGTGGCTCATCGGTCGCCGCTGCATTAAGGCGCGGCCGAGTTTTAGCGGCAAAAAATGCGCCCGGCTGTCAAGCCGTTGACGAAGAAGTACCTGAACTGATAAGGTCATCTTGTTCTTTTAGTGAATCTTTAAAATCAATCACGCGATGGATTCTTCCACAAACAGATTTCCAGCCAGGCCAATAATTGTAAAAATGGGGACAGACCACGGTGTTCTCCATGTGGTAATGTACTTCGTCCTGACTCCCGTATTTAGCGCGGCGTCACAATTCTCCGACCCCACCGTTTTCCTATGGCCGACGCGACTTTTAAAGAAGAGCGATCGTCGGCTCGTGTAACCTTTGCAGCAAAAAACCGTGGTCTGTCCCCGTTCCTTCGTGCCCTCTTCAGAGAGGTCGGCGCCGGGCCACGATCGTCGTTCTATTGTCTGTCGTCAGAACAAGCGCACCGGTCTCATCGATACGGTAGCTTTCGACAGTGGGCAGCAGATTCAGCAGTTTGCGCTCTTGGTTCATCAGAGCTTCGGGGCAGGCCATCATCGTCGTTCCGGCGGGTTTGATGGTGAGTTTCCTGCTCTCACTCTTGTAGCTGCCGACAATGCGGTTGCAGGTCGCGCTGCCCGCCAATCGACCGTCGGCAAGGAATTGAAGAGTTGCATCGCTGTTGTCGATCACACCGCCGCCCGCGATGTCCTCGATCATCCACTCCTGGCCCAGCAGGGGGGTCTTGTCCGTGGCCATCAGGTGGTCGGCTACTGCCCGGTAAGCGGGTAGCGACGTCGGATCGCTGGCGGCGTTGGCGGCCGCGGGGTTTGAGGCAAAGCGAACGATCACCATGTCGGCCGCTGGGTCGATCCAGATCGTCTGGCCATGCACGCCGCGCGCTGCATAGGCGCCGTGGTCGTCATTGCTGATCCACCACATGGCGCCATAGCTCCAGCCCGGCAAAAGCTCATAGCCCGCTTTGGCAAAGTTCTCACGCTTGCCTCCCTTGCGAATGCTGGCGATGGCCGCCTGCGGCACAATCTGCTGGCCGCCCGACAAACCGTTGTCCAGCATGAGCTGACCCAGCCGGGCCATGTCGCGCAGGGTGGCATTGAAGCCGCCGCCGGCAAAAGGCGTGCCGATGGAGTCCACGGTGTAGAAGGCCTCGTGCTCGGTGCCGATGCGGCTCCAGATGCGCTCGGACAGCTGCCGCGCCACCGATTTGCCGGTGGTGCGTGCGATCAGCCAGCCCAGCGCATCGGCATTGACCGTCTTGTAGCCAAACGCCTCGCCATGCATGCCTGTCTTCTTGACCGTCTCCAGAAACTCGAAATAGCTGCGCGGGCCTGTGTAGCCTGCCGGCTTGGGCAGCGGGTTGCCCGCCTCGGCATAGGTCCAGACTTCGGCCTTCGGGTCGGCATAGTCTTCGGAATAGTCGAGCGCAGTCGTCATGTCCATGACTTGGCGTACGGTGGCGTCGCCAAACGCGCTGTTTTTCAATTCCGGAATGAGGCTGTCCACCCGTGCGCGCTCGTCGAGCTTGCCCTCGGCTACCAGGATTTCGCCCAGCAAGCCCGTCAGCGACTTGGTGACCGACATGACACCGTGCAAGGTGTCGGGGCTCAGGCAACCGTCATAGCGCTCGTACACCACGCGGCCATGGTGCAGGACGATGACGCCGTCGGTGTAGTTGGCATCAAACGCTGCCTTCCAGGTCATTTTTTTGCCGGCGCCCAGCGGCGTGAAGCTGACTTGATCGAGCGAGGGGTCGAGCGCAGCGGGCACCTTGCTGGCGCCGTGGCTGCCGTTGTTTACGCCGGCTGTCGGCATCAGTTGGCGAAAGTTGCAGACCGTCCAGCGCAGCTTCGGGAACGCAAAGTAATCCGGATCGGTAAAGCGGATCGTCTTGTCGACAGGCGGTGGAAAGCCCTGCATCCACCCCATGACCTGGGGGTTGGATGCTTGGGCTGACAGCGGCTCGGGCGGTTGCGCCATGGCGGAGCCTCCTACAGTGAGTGCGACAGCCAAGACCGGTGCGAGCATATTTTTCATGGTGTGTTCCTTGGTGCGGTTTTTGGTATCTTGCCGCTCCGCTCAGGCTGCCTCCTCCCGCTTTTGCAGCTTGCACCGCACAGAATTTGCGTGGCTGAAAGCGCGGGAGGGGCAAGGTTGGAATACATTGCCGGGTTTCAATCAAGTTCCTGCACACCGCCGCCCGAGACGGTGAGGATCTGCCCACTGACCCAGCTCGCGGCGGGCGAGCACAGGAACAGCGCCGCATTGGCGATGTCCTGCGGTTCGCCCAGCCGCTGGATGGGCGTGTGCATCAGCATGGTTTTCAGCATGTCGTCGTTCAGCACCGATTCGAGTGCGTCGGTGCGCGTGGCGCCGGGGGCGATGCCGTTGACACGGATGCCCTTGGGGCCGACATCAAACGCGATGTTACGAATCAAATGGTTGGTGGCCGCCTTCGACGCCCCATAGGCCGCCATGCGCCGATTTTTGTTCTCGCCCGCCATGGAGGTGATGGCTAGTATCGATCCGCCAGCGGCCTTTTCCATCTCGGGCGCGGCAAGCTGGGCCAGCCGGAACAGCGAAAACACGTTCAGGTCGAACGCCCGCCGGAAGTCCTGCATGGGCATGTCGAAAGGCTTGGGGCCGCCGCCGCCAGCGTTGCTGACCAGGATGGTCAGCTTGCCAAAGCGCTGCGTCGTCTGCGCTATCAGCTGCGCCAGATCTTCCTCGCAGGTCACATCGCAGGCCACGGCTGCGGCCTGGCCGCCCTTGGCTTCTATGCCCTGGGCGACTGCGGTGGCCGCCTCCAGGCGCAGGTCGCTAACCACCACGGCCGCACCTGCGGCCGCAAAGGTTTCGGCGATGGCACGGCCTATGCCGGCGCCCGCGCCGGTGATGACAGCAACCTGATTGGCCAGTTTGAAGTGGGTGGAGTCATACATGGTGGAATTCCTTTCAGTGATTGTCGCGTTGGAGAAAAAAAGGGGATACGTCGGCGACGGCGCCCGCTTTGTAATCTGAACACCATGGCAAGCAGCATCACGCCGAAAAAGATGGCAAACCAGCCGATCAGCCATGTCAGCGCAATGGCGCCGGCACCGGGCCGCAGCATAACCGCGAGACCGAACACGACCGACAGCAAGCCTGACAGCGCGTGCAGCCATGCGCTCCGGATGTGCTGGCGCAGGCGCACGGCCGCGATGATCTGGAACAGGCCGATGGCAATGGCCCAGCTGCCGATGAAGAGGATTAGCGTGAGCGCCGTCAGGCCAGGCCAGGAAAACGTGACAACGCCCGCCACGATGCCCAGCAGGCCGACGATGGTGAGCGACCACAGCGGCCTGCCGTTGTCGCGTATGCGCAGTCCGGCGGTCAGTGCCAGCACGCCATCCACCAGGGCATAGGCACCCCAGACGATGACCAGCAACGCCAGCGTGACGCTTGGCAGCATCAAGGTCAGCGCCCCGAAAATCAGCGCGCAAATGCCGCGCAGCGCGATCCACCCCCCATTCCTTGCGGAAGCGCTCCAAGGATGGCTGTCCTGGATTTTCTGCATTGAATGTCATCTTCAGCTCCTCGTGATGGTGGTACAAAAAACCCGGCTCAGCCGAGCCGGATGCTCGGGCGCAAGCGGCGGTTGAGCCGGTCGACCAACCAGACCAGACCGCCTTTCCAGAAGCCAAGAATGCGTCGCTGGTGCCCGCGGTACAACAGCGCATGACTCAGTTGCGCCAGCCGTCCCTTGATCGAGCCGCCCCGGAAAATGCCGAACTGGCCCAAGGAACCATAGGCGTCGTAGTGCGCCAACGACACCAGCGCGCCAAAGTCATGGTAAGAAAAAGCGGGAATCGGCTTGCCGCCCAGCCAATCGGGCAGGTGCTCGACCAGGTGGCTGGCATGCTGGTGGGCCACCTGCGCCGTCGGGGGCAAGGCGCGCTCCATGTCCGGCAGCTTCAGGCTGGCACAGTCGCCAACGGCAAAAATCGAAGGATCACGGGTCGTCTGCAAGGACGTACCCACCACCAGCTGATTGCTTCGGGTGGTCTCAAGGTCGCCGATTTCATGCAGAAAGTCGGGTGCCTTCACCCCGGCGGCCCATACCTTCAGCATGACCGGAACCAGTTCACCGCCCTGGAGGCGAAATCCGCCCTCGTCGGCGGCGCTCACCTGGGCGCCCGTTTTGACGAGCACACCCAGTTGCTCAAGACGCAGTCGCGCGGCCCCGGAGATGTCCTCTGGAAAAGCCGCCAGCAAGCGCTCGCCGCTCTCGATCAGGGTGATCTTGATGCGCAACGACATTCCGGTGGCGCCGTAGGCGTCCGCCGCCTCGGCCAGCTGCACCAGCTCTGCCGCCAGTTCCACGCCGGTCGCGCCGCCGCCGACGATGCCGATGGTCAAATCCGTCTGGTTCGCAGCGCTTTGCAGGATTCGAATGCGTATCTCGCGGTTGAAATAGTCGGCCAGTATGCGCGAGTCAATGGTATAGCAGTGCTCCCGCACGCCTGGCGTGCCAAAGTCGTTGGCCTGGCTGCCCACGGCCATGATCAGCACATCGTACGCCAGCCGGCGAGGCGGCAGCAGCACCCGGCCGTCCGGATGGGAGAGCGCCGCCACCTCGATTTCCTTTTTCTCGCGATCCAGCCCGCACATCGCACCGGGCTGGTAGGTGAACCCTGCGGCATGGGCTTGTGCGGCGTAAGCGACTTGCTGCTGGTAGACATCGCGGGTGCCTGCAGCAATGGTGTGCAGCATGGGCTTCCAGATATGGGCCGAGTCGGCGTCCAGCAGGGTGACGGCAAAGCGCGCACCCTGCCTGGAACGCAGGGCACGTCGACCCAGCCCGGTGGCGATTTCAATGCCGGCAACACCACCACCGACGACCAGGACTTGGGTCATTTTGTTTGCTTGGGTCATACATGGGCTCCTGATAAAGATTCGGTGAGCGTGCACGCAGCGGGACTCGATCTGGAGGAAGCTTGCGGCCATACCGCCAACGCGACCGACTCGAAAAGCACCACCAGCAGGCGATGACTCGCACCAACCCGCTCGATTGCATATGTACATCATTGTAGGAGAGCATGCAAAACTCGGGGAGGCTACGCCGCCTTT
>CAJDUY010000060.1_pt1 | contig 11288 bp, 10 predicted proteins | sample 7390911 | NCBI WGS metagenome assembly CAJDUY01 (sample SAMEA7055686, study PRJEB34461) | soil metagenome | biome: terrestrial ecosystem; feature: Peninsula; material: soil | place: Antarctica | collected 2016 | reverse complement strand
AATCCTTCGTGACGCAAAAAAACGGCTGGATTGCCGTCAGGCAACGCACGAGGAGGCGCATATAAGCATATGCAACGATGAGCAACGCCGCATGGCGGCGATCCAGCCGTTTTTTATTGGCGGAGTTGGTGATTGACCCAGAGGGCGGCGGTAAACAGCAACATCGCGCCGGCCTGATGCGCTGCCGCCAGCGGCAGCGGTACTACCAGCAGCAATGTGGCAATACCCAGGCTTATCTGGACCGCCAGCATGAGCAATAGCACGTTGCAGGCAAGATGAGCCGAACCCGGCAGCGGCAAATTCCTGGATTTAAACCAGAAAACAGGAATCATGATCGCCAGCGTCCAGGCGATCATGCGATGGTTGAATTGCACCGTTGCCATATTGTCGAAAAAATTCCGATACCAGGGCTCCAGCATGAATAACTCGGGCGGGATCAAGTGACCGTTCATCAGCGGGAAGGTATTGTAGGCCAGTCCCGCCCGAATGCCCGCCACGAACCCTCCCGATAAAATCATTATAAATATCAAAGTAGTAATGCTGATGGAAAAGCGGCGCAGACTTCGTAATCTGTCATTTCCATAATAGGATATGCCGGTAGGAAAAAGCAACCCCAAGGCCACCCGGAGCATCGCGCCATAAATAATGAAAGCAAGTCCCAGATGGGCTGTCAACCGGTATTGACTAACATGGGGATTATCTACCAACCCGCTTTTTACCATGTACCAGCCCATCGCGCCCTGAAGGCCGCCCAGCAAAAAAATGCCAGCCAGCTTCAAGCCTAATGGCCCATCTATCGCCTTCCTGGCGAGAAAATATAAAAACGGGATAAAAAATGCCAGTCCGATAACACGGCCCAGCAACCGGTGAAAATATTCCCACCAGAAAATACCCTTGAATTCCTCCAGGCTCATGCCGAGATTGACCTTTTTGTACTGAGGTGTCTGGTGGTATTTTTCAAAAAGCACTTCCCAATCGCTCTGGCTAAGCGGTGGAATAGTGCCGATGATGGGTTGCCATTCGACAATGGAAAGTCCTGAATGGGTAAGCCGCGTAACGCCGCCGACAACTACCATGGCAAATACCAGGGCACAGCAAGCGAGCAACCAGACGGCAATGGGTTTTTGCATGATAAAAATAGGAAACTGCTATAAGCGGAAGTTAATAATTTATGGATAACCCGGGAGCGTTGTCATGCTGCTTCTTGCCTTTGGCCAAACCGATTTCGAGCTTGATCTTCCCAGCCTTGTAGTGCATATCCAGCGGCACCAGGGTGTAGCCGGCGCGTTCTACCTTACCGATGAGCCGCTTGATTTCCTCGGCATGCAACAATAACTTGCGAGTGCGCACCGGATCCGGATTGATATGCGTGGATGCCGTTGGCAAGGGGCTGATATGGCAGCCGATGAGAAATAATTCGCTGTTGCGGATAATGACATAAGCTTCTTTTACCTGCACCCGCCCCGCTCGAATCGCTTTGACTTCCCAACCTTCGAAAACCACGCCCGTTTCGTACTTCTCCTCGATAAAATAATCGTGAAATGCTTTTTTATTCTGAACGATACTCATGTAGGCCAAGAAAAAGGGTGAGTTCCATGCGGGTTTCGTGTATTTTAACAGCTTTCAATAGTGTTCGTAGGTTGGGCAGTTTATCTCATGGCTGATATAGAAAAGTCGGTTCTGGTCGGTTATTCCGCAAGCCAGATGTTCGCGCTGGTAGATGCGGTTGAAGATTATCCAAAATTTCTCCCGTGGTGTGGCGGGTCATCCGTCAGCATGCAGGGCGGGTCCGTTACGCATGCGACAATCCAGATTGATTACCATCACATCAAGCACAGCTTCACTACCGAGAATACCCGGCATCCACCGGAATTAATCAAGATGACACTGCTGGACGGCCCATTCAAAAACCTGGATGGATACTGGCGCTTTACTCCCCTGTCGGAAGACGCCTGTAAAATAGAATTCCGTTTGCATTACACATTCGCGCATATATTTCTGGAGAAGCTGGTAGGGCCGGTATTTTTCATTATCGCCAACAGTTTCGTGGAAGCATTCATCGAACGTGCGGAAGAAGTGTATGGACATACATGAACGGACGATTAAAGTTGAAGTCGTCTACGCATTGCCGGATAACCAGGTTATGCTGCAGTTAAGCCTGCCTGCCGGAACAACCGCTCGGCGGGCTGTGGAGCTTTCCGGAATCATCAGCCTATTTCCGGAAATTGATCTTTCACAAAACAAGCTGGGCATATTCGGTAAATTAGTCCAATCGGACACCATTTTGCGTCATCTCGATCGTGTAGAGATCTACCGGCCTTTAATCGTGGACCCCAAGGAGCGTCGCAGGAAGCGCGCAAAAGAATTCGCGGCGCTGAAAAAGGATGGAGATACAAGCTCAAGTATTACGCCTTCAGCCTGTCCCACATAGGTCAAATTCCTTGCTGCTAAAATGCGAACTGGCCGGTCCCAGCTCGTAATCCCGCCTCATGACTTTCTGTAACGAACTACGGGACCGGTGTCCCCGCTCCCCGAGTTTCGTTATAATGCCGCTTTGTGAAGGATCAATATCATGCGACTAGTTGAAAAAGCTCTGACCTTTGACGATGTTTTGCTGCTTCCTGCCCACTCCGTAGTTTTGCCACGCAACGTCAGTTTAACTACCCGGCTAACCCGCGCCATCTCTCTTAACATCCCGCTGGTTTCCGCCGCCATGGATACGGTTACCGAGGCGCGGCTCGCCATTGCCCTTGCCCAGGAGGGAGGAATCGGCATCATCCACAAGAATATGCCGGCGGAATCCCAGGCGGCTCATGTAGCCAAGGTCAAGCGATTTGAAAGCGGCGTGGTGAAAGAACCGATCACCATTCCCCCGGATATGACCGTGCGTGAAGTACTTAATCTCATCTACAAATACAAGATATCCGGTCTGCCGGTGGTGGAAGGCTCGAAAGTCGTGGGCATTGTCACCAATCGGGACTTGCGTTTCGAAACGAATCTGGATCAACCCATCAAGAATATCATGACGCTGAAAGAGCGGCTCGTGACAGTGCGCGAGGGGACCACTCGCGAAGAAGCGATGGCGTTGCTGCACAAATACCGCCTTGAGAGGGTGCTGGTCGTAAACAGCGATTTCGAATTATGCGGGTTGATTACCGTGAAAGACATTATCAAGACATCGGAACACCCCAATGCATGCAAGGATGATCTGGGGCGCTTACGCGTGGGAGCCGCCATCGGCGTCGGCGAAGGCAGCGACGAACGCGCAGAGACGCTAGCCGAAGCAGGTGTGGATGTCATCGTGGTGGATACAGCCCACGGTCATTCCCAGAGCGTGCTTGATAGAATTCAGTGGGTAAAGAAGCGTTTTCCCGGCATTCAGGTTATCGGCGGCAATATTGCCACCGCTGACGCTGCCAGGGCACTTGTAGACCATGGCGCCGATGGCGTAAAAGTCGGAATTGGCCCCGGCTCGATTTGCACCACGCGCATTGTCGCAGGTGTGGGCGTGCCGCAAATCACCGCCATCAAAAATGTATCCAGCGCATTGGAAAAAACCGGTGTACCCCTGATTGCCGATGGCGGTATCCGCTATTCCGGGGATATTGCCAAGGCAATCGCCGCCGGAGCCAGCTCCGTGATGCTGGGCGGGCTGTTCGCGGGCACCGAGGAATCGCCCGGAGAAATCGAGCTTTTCCAGGGGAGGTCCTACAAGACCTATCGTGGCATGGGCTCTCTTTCCGCAATGCAGCAGGGGTCGAGTGATCGCTATTTCCAGCAGGCCGAGCAGGACACCGAGAAACTGGTGCCCGAAGGCGTGGAAGGCCGTGTTCCTTTCAAGGGTAGCGTTATCGCTGTAATTCATCAACTCATGGGTGGCATACGCTCAGGCATGGGTTATCTTGGCTGCGGAACGATTGATGAAATGCATACCAAGGCCGAGTTTATCGAAATTACCTCAGCGGGTATACGTGAGTCCCACGTGCATGACGTGCAAATTACCAAAGAAGCACCTAATTATCATGTGGAATAAGCGCTAATTTACTGCCAGGCCCGTGTTGCGCATCGTTGCATGGGTAATTCCATAGGGCTTTTTTTACGCCTTGCCGGCGCCAGTCCATCCATGCAGCACCCTGCTCTTCTTTCCCACCTTAAAACTGTCGGGTAATAAAGCCTGACGCTCCATACCATGCATCAGAAAATACTCATCCTCGATTTCGGTTCCCAATATACCCAGTTGATCGCCCGCCGTATCCGGGAAACCAGTGTTTATTGCGAGGTTCATCCAAGCGATGTCAGTTCACCATTTATCAGGGATTTCGCGCCCATAGGCATCATCCTTTCCGGGGGTCCGGATTCTGTTGCGGAAGATGAAACGCCGCGTGCACCGCAAATCGTATTTGAACTGGGCATCCCGGTACTGGGTATTTGCTATGGTATGCAAACCATGGCAGCACAGCTGGGCGGCACAGTAGAAACATCCAGAGTCCGGGAATTTGGCTACGCTGAAGTGCGGGCCGATGACCAGACTACGCTGCTGCGAGATATTCATGATCGTATCGATACGAGCGGAAGGCGGGTTCTGGATGTATGGATGAGCCATGGCGACAAGGTAACGGTCCCGCCCGCTGGTTTCAAAGTGATGGCCAGCAATGCAGCAACACCCAATGCGGCCATAGCGGATGAAGTGCGCAAATTCTACGGCATGCAATTCCATCCCGAGGTTACCCACACCCTGCAAGGGAAAGCTATTATCGGGCGCTTCGTACATGACATTTGCGGAGCCGGCCGGGACTGGAATATGCCTGGCTTCATGGAGGAAGCAGTCGGCAGAATTCGTTCTGAAGTCGGCACGGACGAAGTGATTCTGGGTCTATCCGGGGGCGTTGACTCATCGGTAGCAGCAGCCCTTATTCATCGTGCTATCGGAAAACAGCTTACGTGTGTGTTCGTGGACAATGGCCTGCTGCGACTCAATGAGGCAAAGCAGGTAATGGATACCTTTAGCAGAAATCTGGGTCTCAAAGTCATCCACGTCGATGCCGGCGGAGACTTTCTCAAACACTTGCAAGGCGTCATCGACCCCGAAAAAAAGCGTCGTATTATCGGCCGGGAATTTATAGAAGTATTTCAGCGCGAAGCGGCCAAAATTGCTAATGCCCGTTGGCTCGCCCAGGGAACGATTTACCCGGATGTAATTGAATCGGCGGGCGGTAAAACAAAAAAAGCCCATACCATCAAATCCCACCACAATGTCGGAGGATTGCCTGATACGCTTCATCTGAAATTGCTGGAACCCCTGCGTGAATTGTTCAAGGATGAAGTACGTGAACTTGGCGTGGCGCTGGGCCTGCCGCACGAAATGGTGTTCCGCCATCCTTTCCCGGGCCCCGGCCTCGGAGTCCGTATTCTCGGGGAAGTGAAGCACGAATACGCTGAATTGCTGCGTCGTGCCGACGCAATTTTTATTGAGGAGTTACGCACCGCCGGCTGGTATGAAAAAACTTCGCAAGCATTTGCCGTATTCCTCCCGGTGAAATCGGTGGGAGTAATGGGCGACGGGCGAACCTACGAATACGTGGTGGCGTTGAGAGCGGTTAAAACCGAGGATTTTATGACGGCCCACTGGGTCGAGCTTCCCTATACCTTGCTCGCCAAGGTTTCCAATCGCATCGTGAATGAAGTACGCGGCATCAACCGCGTAGTTTACGATATCTCGGGCAAGCCCCCCGCGACGATCGAATGGGAATGATTCCTGTGCCTTCTTAGTCCATCGGTGTCTATCGATAAGCCAGCTCAAACGAGCGAACTGAATGTTGGGCTTTCCAAGACGGAGAAAAAAATTGACTATGAAGGGGAAAGAAATCTTGATGGGGCAAGAGAACATCGTCCGGTATTGGCACGCAGTCGAGTTGCTTCAGCCCCAGTCGGCGCCCAAGCTAAAGAAACGCAGCAATTCATATGGTGCGTTCATTCACGACACGCCAATCCAGCATCCCGCTCCTCCCTGGACACCCGAAAGTGTCGTTAGCAAACTGGTATTGCCTAGGAAGCGCGTTTGGAGCCACACGCTCTATGCCCACTTGTATGACAGCCGGGTCGTTGCAGAGAAGCTTAAGAAAGTCTATGGGGCCGAACAAGGTTATCGCGAGCCGCAGCACCGGGAATCGGCGCTGTTCGCTGCGAAGTTCACCATGGCCGGTCAAATGGTCGATAAGAGTTTCGTACTCTCCAGTGAGGCGTGGTTCCTGGGGCGGGTGTTGACGGGAAAGGATTGGACAAGAGGATTCGAGGACGATCAAAGAGCCGCCGGTGATCATGCACAAACGCTGCTCGAAGGCCAGGTATCTGGCGATGCCCTGCGTGAACTGACCCAATGGGTTCTACAGTTCCTCGGAGTGGTAGACTTCTTTGGTCATGTGGATCGCCATCTGTTTCGTTTCCGCTCCCAACTCATCAAGCCCAACAAACCCGAATCGGAAGACGATCCACTCAATAGCTTTCTGCTCGACGATCTGGCCGATGTCGCCGACAGCATCAGTAAGGGCGTGAAAAGCGAACCACTGGATCAATACCTCCGCCAGCACGATCCCCAACTGCGTCTGCACGTTGACGACGACCGCGCGTCCCTGCCGCTGATTGACAGACTGATACCCGATGTCTACGCCAATAGCTGCTGGCCCTCCGAGCAGCATCTGGGACTTGTGCATTCCCAGCAACTGGCCGTCAATACGATCCTGTCTACCCTCGCCAACGGCCAGGGGCTGCTGGGCATCAATGGCCCGCCAGGTACGGGTAAGACGACGCTACTGCGTGACTTGATCGCGGCCATTATTGCCAGCCGGGCCGATGCGCTTGCCAAGCTGCGCCGTGCATCCGACGGTTTCGCGAGCAACGGACGCGAAGAGGCCAACGACGGCGGCAAGCCACAGGTTATCTTTAAGCTCAACCCGGCGCTGTATGGTTTCGAAATCGTGGTCGCTTCGTCCAATAACGGCGCCGTGGAGAACGTCACGCTCGAATTGCCCCAGCGTGACAAGATCGAAGAGAGTTGGCTGCCCGAGGCAGAGTATTTCGCCGAACTGGGGGAACTGATCACGGGCAAACCAGCTTGGGGACTGATTTCCGCTGCATTGGGTAGCAAGGCTCGACGGACCAAATTCGTGGATCGCTACTTCTATGGTCAAGGTCATTCCGACAGCGAGGATAAGGTGGACTCAGAAGCTGAAGACGATGTCGATGTCGAGTCTGACGAGGGAACAGAGAGCGATGGCGGCAGGGACGATCACGACGATGCACCACCCGAGAAAGGGAAAAACCCGCAGGGCATCCTGGGGAAGCTCAATATGCACGCCGAACGCAACAAAACCTTTACCCCGGAGCAACGCCAGACCTTGTGGCAGTGTGCTGTCTCCCGTTACGAAGCGGTCAAGGCAGAGGCGCGCAAAGCGTGCGCTCACGCCAGCCGCATACGGGAGTTGATCCAGGCGATCTGCTACACCAGGAAGACGATCGCCGACAAGTCCGAAGCACTGCGCACACTCGAACAGAAGCTGGCCGACGCGGTAACACAGCTCTCGCGCTTGGATGCCGAGGAAAGCCGCCTCGCCAACGCAGCGCTCAAGCAGTGCCTGGACGCACTTAGGCAGCACCAAGCCCGCAAGCCGGGTTTCTGGGCGAAGTTGTTCAGTTTGTGGAGGGCTCAGTACGACTGGAACACGCTGTGCAAACTTCTGGAAAGCCAACGTGATCTAGCCTCAGCCGAGTTCGCTCGGATATCACGCCTTACCAAGCAACTCGACGCATCAAGGGAGAGTCTGGAAAAACAGATTGCCGACGCGCGTCAGGTACTGCAGCGATTGCAGGATCAAAGTCAAGTCTTGACGCTAGAAGCCACGGGCTTGGCAAGCCTCTGCCAAGCCGATCATTTGCTCGCGTGGCTGCAAGGCGATGCCATCGGTCGCGGCGATGCCATTGAACTGGCCGAGCCTTGGCGTATTGAAGGCTGGAGACAAGCCCGCGCGCGTGTCTTCATCCAAGCGCTCAAACTCCATCAGACATTCTTCGAGTTAGAGGCGTCCCGGATACGTTCCAACCTGTTTCTGATCAACGGTCTATTGACTGGCTCGCGCTTCCAAGGTTTTTCACGCGATGCCATTCGTTCGGCCTGGGCTTCGCTGTTCATGGTGGTTCCAGTATTGAGCAGTACCTTCGCGTCGTTTGCCCGCTCGTTCGGCACTTTGGGGGCCGGTGAGATCGGCTGGCTGCTGGTAGACGAAGCCGGCCAGGCTCCCCCGCAAGCTGGGGTGGGAGCGCTGTGGCGGTCCCGGCGTGCGTTGCTGGTGGGCGATCCCTTGCAACTCAAGCCCATCGTCACTGTGTCCGATGCGGTGCTGGAACACATGCGAAAGCGCTACTGTGTCGATGCGCATTGGCTCCCCAACCGACAATCCGCGCAGACTCTAGCTGACGAAGCTACCTCGTGGGGACATATGGCTGGGCCGGCCGGTAACAAGACTTGGGTGGGACTGCCGCTGGTCGTACATCGCCGCTGCGACAAGCCAATGCACGAGCTTGCCAACCGCATCGCCTATGACGGCGCCATGGTGTATGGAACGCTTGCGCCGCGCCCTGACAAAGAAACACGCGCCAGACTGCCGACGGGGTGGATACACGCCAGTGGTGCATCTCAAGGGAATTGGGTGCCTGCTGAAGGTGAGGTCCTGCAGGAACTGCTCGCGCTGCTGGACGTGGATGGCGTGGCGGCCAAAGACGTTTCGGTCATCACGCCCTTCACAGACGTTCGGAACAATCTCAAACGAATAGTTGGCGACAAAATGGTGTTCGGCACGATCCATACCATGCAGGGCAAGGAAGCACCAGTCGTCATCATGATGCTGGGTGGCAACACGACTGGTTCAGGAGCCCGTAATTGGGCTGTTTCGGAGCCTAATCTCCTGAACGTGGCTGCGACGCGGGCCAAGCGGCGTTTCTATGTGATTGGCGATAGAAGCGACTGGAAGAGCCGGGCGCTGTTCTGTGATGTCATGGATCTGCTGCCACTCCAGAAAATCCCGGCACGCGAACGGTGGAGTTGACCCATTTTCGTGGATGGTTATGGACTTGATTCCCCAGCGCTCTGACGTTTCGCCGAAAACCGGACAGCTCGAAACTACAGACGGGTCGATTAATTGATATACGGTTATTTTTTCTGCTGTTTACAATCGAATGGGAGACAATTTCCACCAAAAGTGCTTGAACCAAGGTAGTCATAAAGGCCTGTTTCCGCTAATGACTCTAAGCAGGACGACTACGATCGCTATTACCAGAAGAACGTGTATAAAGCCGCCCATGGTGTAGGAACTCACCAATCCCAGTAGCCACAAAATGATCAAAACAACAGCGATTGTATAAAGCATGATATTTCTCTCTTTATGGAAAATTATTTATCGACGAATATCCCGGCCCTGACACCGCTACTTACTCACCCTTGCTGGCATTGGATTTAGCAGCCGCTTCCGTGGCCTTCGCATCTTTCAGGCAAATATCTTTCGCATTGCCAGCCTGATCGTCACATTTTTCCTTCGCCACCCCGTAATCAGCTTCCGCCTTGGCGATGGCTGCTTTGTAGCGGCTTTCCTTGGAAGGTTTATACCTGGCTTCAAGATCGGCTTCCGCGGTGTCTTCCTTGCCTTCCGCTTCAGCCAGACAGATGTCCTTGGCATTTCCGGCATACGAGCCGCAACGCGCCTTGTCTGCCTTGTAATCATCCTTGATGCGCTCTTTTTCGGCTTTGTATACGTCCTTCGTCATGGTCTGCTCTGCCATCGTGCCCGAACTTAACGCGAAGCCGGCCATCATCGCCATCGCACCGAATTTATTCATGATTTCTCCTGGTTTGCTCTTTTACTTGTTCAGTTAACCGTTTTTCAGGCGGCGTACCGCATCCGCGACATGCCGCCCTAACATTACTTGGGAGGATATATATCCTTCTGTTTTTTTTCCCAATCGGAAATTTGATCCTCCGCCTCTTCTTTACTGATTCCATACGACTCCTGAATCTTTCCTGCAAGCTGATCGCGCTTGCCTGCAATGATGTCAAGATGATCGTCAGTCAGTTTGCCCCAATGTTCCTTCACTTTACCCTTGAATTGTTTCCAGTTGCCTTCCACTTGATCCCAGTTCATTTTTAAGCTCCTTTTAAGTTTTAATGACGTTTATGGTTCACTCAATACCCGCAATTGCTTTTTATTTCTTGATGCTCATTTCATTGACGATATTCTTTACGCCCTCGACTCCCCGTGCGACCTCCGTTGCCCGGTCAATCTGGGTTTGATCGTTCACAAACCCGCTGAGTTGGACAGATCCATCGCTGGTCACAACACTGATATCGGAACTTTTTACGCCGGAATCACCAAGCAATGCAGCTTTTACTTTGGTAGTAATGACGCCATCATCTATCTTCTCGCCCACCGTGGTGTCGGTCTTCAGGCTCATTTTATTGTCTACGCTTTTCACCCCCTCCACGCCTTTGGCCACCGCTATCGCGCGATCCATCTGCACCTGATTGTCCACAAAACCGCTCAGTTGAACTTCGCCCTTGCGTGTCTCAACCTTGATATCAAAACTCTTGACGTCCGCATCGGCCAACAAAGCAGATTTAACTTTTGTGGTAACGGTGCCATCGTCTATATCTGTTCCAACCGTAGTCTTGGCCGCAGGTGCGACGGGTGCTGGTGCGGGAGTGGCTGTTTTTTCTCCGCTTTTTCCGCAACCCGCAATAGATAAGGCACCGATGAGCGTGATAGTCAGAACAAATAATTTATTTCGGATATCCATGTTTTTTCTCCAGAGTTGAATTGAATTAAATCGAATTGAAAACTGCTGAAGCCCCCCAACTCGGGGCAGCTCTGCTCAATGGTTGCAATCATCTCTTTTCTCCGACAACTGATCAGTGCGCTGGCACACATAATCAGAAAAATAATAAGATGAAGTCTTACTGACTCTCGGGATATTTGTATGGAAACGAAGCGGGAAAACCAGCCGTGAGATACGGCATTCTAAAGCATGCGGCATATTTTACGCATGCGGAATGAAGAAGCTCAGGAACACTTGGGGCGCATGAACAAGCTTCCAATTTTGCAAATGGGATACGCAAAAGAGATACGATTTGCCGACTTCTGCCCCGAGCTATTGATCCGGCACAAATAAGATTGAACTATTTGTGCCGGATATTGTCAGAGTTGCATGGACAAAGAAGATGCAAGATATCAGACGATGGAGCAACT
>CAJDUY010000047.1_pt1 | contig 11388 bp, 14 predicted proteins | sample 7390911 | NCBI WGS metagenome assembly CAJDUY01 (sample SAMEA7055686, study PRJEB34461) | soil metagenome | biome: terrestrial ecosystem; feature: Peninsula; material: soil | place: Antarctica | collected 2016 | reverse complement strand
GCAGAGTACGGGCATGAACCAATTCCTTATAAATCCAATCGCCTATTAGCCCTTCCTGCTCGGTTTGTGTGCGCTGCTGGGCTATTTGCCGACAGGTTACTTATTAATGAATATGATTTCTGTACGATCTCGTACATTCGCTGTTTTTTGCTCAAATCTGCTTGCTGCCGTATCTCTAACGCCCTTACCCTTCGATAAGCCGAAACAAAACCGAATCCTCACCGTCTCGCCCCTCCAACGTGGTTGCTGTGCTTTCGCCGGTTATGATGAATAGGAGAACCTGTAGCATAAGATGCGCTCATCGAGAGCGATGGCGGAAGCTCCCTCTTGTTCGATACCGTACCGACACTATCTGGCGAAGCCGGCATGATGCCGTTACCTAAACCACTGTTATGTTGAATCTGGCTGTTATAGGCATTAAAAGAGTTTTCAATCACTTCACAGGAGACAAGCATGAGCTATGAAGATCAGGACACCTATGGCATGTATAAGAATCGAGACAAGGAAGGGCCGGGACCTCGGTTAATGGGCGCCGATACGCTTATTGGTAATGATGTTTACAATTATCAGGACGAAGACCTAGGGGATATCAAGGAGATCATGCTGGATGTTCACAGCGGAGAAATCGCTTATGTCGTCTTGTCTTTTGGAGGATTTCTCGGGATGGCCGACAAGCTGTTTGCCGTACCCTGGAGCGTGCTAAAGCTGGACACCGTGAACAAGCGTTTCCAGTTGAATGTGGAGAAGGCACGCTTGGAATCGGCGCCGGGATTCGATAAGAATGATTGGCCGGATATGGCCGACCCCGCTTGGCAAGCCACGATAAATTCCTACTATGGAATGAGACGATAGCAACCTGTCAGCCTTGCACACAGAGGGAGGCGAAAGTCATTGCGCGGCGGTGTTTATTTTGTTGAACTCGATTGGACACCCGGAGCATCTTATAGATGTTTTGCAAATAATTCTTTACCGTATGGGCGCTTATCAAAAGGATGGAGCCGATTTCTGAATTTGTCATGCCTGCTTTGACCCAAAGTAGTATTTCAATCTCGCGCGCGCTCAGCCCGTGGTCCTCGCCATTATTAGGCGCAACTATGGAAATGGATGCACAAAGGCTTATTCTCCAGCTCCCGATGACCGAGCCTTTTTTTTTAGATGTAACGTTTCCCGACGCCCATTATCCACGGCGGGGTCTTGAAATTCTCAAAATCTGAGGCAGTGCCGTCTTGGGTTTGGTGCATTAATAGCCGTACAGCGTCGCGACAAGAAAAGGTCGGACAGGCAACAAGCACTTAGGTGGGAGGGTCGCTCGGTCGCTCATCCGTTTAACAACTTCCTGTCCGCCGTGCTTGAAACCGTATCAGCCAATGTCTGCATTTCGACTGGCTTGGAAAGATGCCTCCGGAAACCGGCGTCGATCGCCTTTTCACGGTTCTCGAGACGATGAAACGCGGTGAGCGCTATGGCTGGGGTTAGTCCGCCGTTCTCGGGCGGGCGTTTTCATGCTTTACGAATGAACTGGTAGCCATCCATCCGGGCATGCCAATGTCGCTGACAATCACATCTGGCCGTACGCTTTCCTTCACTCATTCTGAATATGCGAGGTATCGTACATAAAATCAAAGTGAGTCCTGTTATCTTTTTTCGCATTGTGAATTCCATAGCTCAACAACAGCGAGGTTTACCATGGGTGACGCCGCACACGTGAATTCTTGTCAAACCCCTGCCCGGCCCGAGTTGCACGGCGGAGCGCTGGCAATGCGGGCCAAGCCTGTCTACCTGGCGCTCCTGAATGAACGCCGCAGCGAACACCACCAGATCGATGAACTAGCCCACAGGGCATCGCGTGTTTTTCTGTCGCGAAAGCTGGAGGTCGCCAGCAAACTTATCTGCGATCTGCCAGCCAATGTGCAATTGCTGCCGGACTGGATGGAACGCTGCGTGGATCATGTAGGACGCCAGTACCAGGAATATCTGGCTATCCGCAAGGCGGGGGGAGGTAGGCGGTATTTCAGGAGTAAGTCGCATGCACTCTATTTTCTTCAATCCGTGGCGCCGACCAAGTTGGTCGATGGCGCTTGGCTCTACAGTCTGCTGCATCACTGGAATGATGGGCGTTTTGCGCCGTTGATACGTATCTACCTGGAAGAACTCGGCGAAGGCTTGCCGCACAGGAATCACGTCTTGCTGTACCGCAAGCTGCTCGCGTCGCACGATTGCGAGCAGTGGCGCAACCTGACCGATGAGCATTTCACTCAGGGCGCTATTCAGTTGTCGCTGGCTCATCACGGTGCCGATTTCCTGCCCGAGGTAATTGGCTTCAATCTCGGCTATGAGCAGTTGCCGCTGCATCTGCTGATCACAGCACACGAACTCAATGAGCTCGGTATCGATCCCTACTATTTCACATTGCATGTTACCGTCGACAACGCGGTTAGCGGGCACGCGAGGAAATCGGTGCAAGCAGTACTCGATGCGCTGCCGCGTGTGGGAGACGCAGATGCCTTCTACCGGCGCCTGGTCAACGGGTACAAGCTCAACATGCTCGGCGCCGGCACTGACTCGATTATTGAATCGTTCGATCTACTTAAGGAGTTGCTTCTGGTATTTACGGCCAAGGCGGCGGTGGGGTCGAAGGTGCACTCCGATTATTGCCGCGTCGCCGGCAGGACGGTGAACCAATGGCTTTCGGAACCCGGCCAGCTACCGGCGTTTCTTTCCAGCATGGAACAGATGGGGTGGATCAAGCGCCACCAGGACCCGCGCAATAGTCGCTTCTGGGACCTGATACAGGGTGAGCGGGCGGAAATGTTCGGTGTGTTCAATGCTTACGAGCGACAACTGATTTACGACTGGATTGCCGGCGAGCCTGCTTCAGAGGCGGGCACCGGACAAATGGCCCGAGTCAAACCGCGCCAGCTCACCTTCAAGGGGCGGCAGCGGCTACTCGATACATTGGACCGGCAGGCAACCGGCCGGTCTTGCCATCATCAAGATCAAAGGATGCGCCGCGAGGTCCGCGAACATTTTTCAAATGATGAGGCAGCCGATGAACAGGACGATTTCAATTTGGAACTCCGTTTGCTGAAGGACAAGTTGGCTCTGTCGAGCGGGAAAGAGGCAATGACGACGTTGATCACATTGATGTCGCCGGCAAATCACCATACGGCGGCCGGGCTCATGGCGACACGCGTCTTCACTCGCCTGTTTAGGTAGCAATCAGGGTTACGGCCGATATTTTCAAGCGCAGATACAATGATTCAAGGAGTCACCGAATAAACGGATTAGCTGAGCCGGTTGGCTGGAAAGTCGACGTCTACGATCAGATGCAGGAAATAGAAGATATGGAGCCGGATACGGCGCTGCTGCGGTTGGCGCAGATCGTGCGAGAGAGCGGTTACGAGTTTACTACAGTTAGTCCGGCCACGCATGCGCTCGTCAACGGACGCCGCGGCAACGTCCTAGCCAGTAACTTAAGGGGAATTTTTGGCTGGAGCCGCCTATTCAAGGCCCATATATTAGCGCCGTCGTTTTTTGCGTTGATGCAGGCTGCCAATGTGGTGGTTAGCCATGGCGGCAACTGGCAGAGTCTGGTGCGGCTGTCGACGTTGCATAAGCGGCTATTTATACATTCTGCATATCCGACCGTCGATGCCGGCGCAGTATTTTTCGGCCCGGACACATACCGTTTTGCAGCGGCATTGGCTAGCCATCTTGAATTCCGCACAAGTCCAGTGCGGCGTGCTGTCGATATCGGCTGCGGCGCGGGTCCGGGAGCGATTATTTTGGCGCTGGAGCGGCCGGACGCTGAAGTGCTGGCAGTGGATATCAACGACGCCGCGCTACGGTTCACGGCTATCAACGCGGCCTTGGCGGCTACGCCGAATGTATTTCCGCATCGCAGCAATCTGCTGTCTGCCGTGGACGGACGATTCGACCTGATTATCGCTAACCCGCCTTATCTGCTCGACCGGGCGGGGCGCACATACCGGCATGGCGGCGGCGGACTCGGTGAGGGCTTGTCACTTGCAATTACCCACCTTGCCAGGGACCGGCTTGCACCTGGCGGCACTCTGCTGCTCTATACCGGCACCGCAATCGTTGATGGCGTCGATCATATCCGAGCGGCCATTACGGCGCAGCTCAACGATATAGATGTTGAATGGGAATATCGCGAGATTGATCCGGATATATTCGGTGATTCGTTGCTGGAGCCGGCATATGCGGGAGCGGACCGCATCGCGGCAGTGCTGGCCACAGTGACCAGAAGCAGTTGAGGAAAACTATCGGCCGGGATAGAGTCAACGCTCATGCGTGATTCGCGTCCCGGCGCTCGGAAAATCATTTAGATGACGCTAACCAACAGGAAGATCAGAATATGTCCAGCTCCTTAATTCAAGACCTTGATACCCGGGATCGCGCCGCCGGTGCCATCATGGGCGCCTTCATTGGCGATGCCTTGGGCCTCGGCCCTCATTGGTACTACGACCTGGCGGTACTCCGCCGCGACTACGGTGACTGGATCGCGGCCTATGCCGACCCCAAGCCCGGCCGTTACCATAGCGGTCTCAAGGCGGGCCAGCTCTCGCAGGGGGGCATCCTTCTCCGCTTGATGCTGCGCTCGCTCGTCGAACGCGGCAGTTATGATGAAGCGGATTTCTGCCGCCGCATGGACGAGGAAATATTCCCGTTGCTCAACGGCATGCCTGTCAACGGACCGGGCGGATACACTCAGCAGTCGATTCGCGACACCTGGCGCAAGCGTGTCCAGCAGAACCTGCCCTGGGGGCAAACCGGAGGGGCGGCCGATACCACCGAAGCGGCAGGGCGAACGCTCGCTCTGGCGGTTCGCTACGCCTTCCAGCCGCGGGAACTGGCGGCTGCCATATCCGGCAATACGCGCCTCACCCAAACCGACGAGACCGTGGTTGCCTTGACTGTCGCGTACGGAGCGGTGCTGGGACTCCTGGTGCAGGGGGAAAAACTCGACAGCAGCCTTTCCGGCAAGCTCCTGCGGCTGGCGAGGGCGAGAAAACTGCCTTTCCATACGATGGCGCACAGCGATTTGCAGCCACCGCAGAAGGACCGTCCGCGGGAAAGCGGCCATTTCGTATCGCCGGATGCCCTGCTGACACCTTCATATGTCGCGGCAGCCGCTGTGGATCCGGATATCCGGATAGAACCCGCCTGGAAAGTCTCTATCGTTTATGGCATGACCTGCGCCATTTATCACCAGCTTCCCGCCGCCTATCATCTTGCCGCCCGCTTTCCGAACGATTTCGAATCGGCTGTGCTCCACGCTGTGAATGGTGGCGGTGAAAATCAGGCACGGGCTGTCTTGACCGGGGCGCTCGTCGGGGCTCAGACCGGGCTATCGGGTATACCCCGGTGTTTCCTGGAAGGTCTGGATGAAACCGACATACTCCAGCGCCTTGCGATGGATGTGGCCTCGAAAGTGGGTGCTTCACTTACCGCCGATGGCGTTCAAAATCCGGAATATTGACAGAAAGTAGAACTTGCACAATATTCATAAGATTCATCGTAAACTCACGCTCAAGTGAAAAAAATATAGGCCCTAATCTCCATCACGCGCCAGACGAATGCCGGAAAATTGCCAGCATGTTTTGGCTGGCAGAAAATTGCGAAAGCTGGGACGTATATGTTTCAGCGGAGTCGCGCAAGATCCGCCACGCAACACATACTGGTTTACCATGGAGCGGCTGTTGTACTCCCCTACCGCTTCATCCCAAACAAGTGACAGGGGTTCATCCGGATTGGGTTTGGCGGGGTCATAGCCTGCATAAGGTGAATAGCTTGATTGCGTCCATTCCCAGGCATCGCCATAGATTTGAAGGAGTCCTTCCTGATCGTCAGCAAGAATGGGCGTGCATGGGTGGAAACGGTTATTCTCCGCAAGACACCCGTGAACGTCTTGTCGCGAAGCCGCGTTTTCCCACTCCGCCTCGGTGGGCAAGCGTGCGTCTGACCATCGTGCGAATGCGTCTGCTTCATACAGGGATATATGCACGAGCGGCAGGCCTGGATCCAGAGGCATGACACCTCCCAGGGTAAACTCTTCCCAACCCTTCGCGTTATTGCGCCAGTAGAGAGGAGAATGACGATTATTCTTCTCAAGCCAGTCCCATCCTTCTGTAAGCCATAGGCTGGGATTCTTGTACCCATCGGCTTTCACAAATTCAAGATATTCCCCATTGTTGATGAGCCGCGATGCCAATTCATATTTCGGTAGATATACCTTATGCCGCGGCGACTCATTATCATAGCTAAATCCCGGACCCTGAAACCCGATCTCAACGATTCCTTCCTCAAAATGCCGCCATTCCAAGGGCAAAGTTATTTCACCTGAAGTCATATTGAATGGCTTGTAGCAAGGATTAAGGGGATTCTGGGAGAAAAGGTTTTTAATGTCTGTAAGGATGAGTTCCTGATGCTGTTGTTCGTGCTGCAACCCGAGGGTCACCAGCATACATAACCTTTCATCATCTTTAGATAAATTCAGAACCTCTTGCACCCGCTGGTCAACATTACGCCAATATTCCCAGGTCACCTTCATTGCAGGTCGGATGAAGAGGCCACGCTTGGAATCCGGCATGGGTTCCCCAGAGGCATTATATGAACTAAAAATAGTGTTAAACACCTCATGAAATGGCTTAAAGGTTCTTTCGTAATGCTGGAGTACAAAATTTTCGTAGAACCAGCTTACATGACCCAAATGCCATTTCACAGGGCTAGTCTCTGGCATTGATTGGACGCAGAGGTCCTCATCGAGCAGGGGGTTTACTAACTCCAGAGTGCGGTTGCGAACCGCTTTATATCGAGAACTGAGCGCAGAAAAGATCATAATAGTTGCTATAAAAGCAATAGTTGTGTTCTCGATTTCGCTTCCGAAATTCTAATTTCAAAGTTGGAGTAGTCGCTCAAAGTCGATGTGGTCAGATTTTGGTGTTGTGGCTTTCAACGTTCTTCTCATCTATCCAATGGCATCCAAATGCCTTCGTTATACGCTTTACGAGATGGTTGAAATCCGCCTGCTACTAACTGAAATTATCATTAACATACAAGCATGGGATTCATGTTTTTTCGGAAATCCGAAGGGTGCAGTCTCGAGAGTGAAGGACGCCCAGTGCACCGTGCTTCCTCCTGCGCCCTTGCCACTGCTGTTTGAGCCAAATGCCAAAGGGTGGCCGGCCGGAACATATCCGTAGGTTATAAGCATCTCAATGCAGTTTGGAAATTTCGGCGGTTTATATCTCTTATATGTGACCGAGCATAACCAGAATCAGCACTATTAACAGCACAAATCCGACACCACCACTGGGACCGTAACCCCAGTTGCTGCTGTAACCCCACGTCGGAATGGCACCGACAAGCGCAAGGATCAGTACAATCAACAGAATGGTTCCAAGAGTCATTGATTTCTCCTTGATGAATATTCCATTACTTGTTTCATTGTGGCGCTTTTCCAGGATTTCTTTCTGTTCGTTGGCGTACAAAAAGAAATCATAGGCATCGATCAAGCCGCAGAGGGCATTATGTATAGAAGCTCATGCAACGGTTTTCTGGAGGATCGGCTACGCACAGTTTTACCCTGGGCCGGACAAACCGGACAGAGAGTGTTTTCGGATCAAAAGCTAAGTTACCGATCTCTAGCATGCTCCCGGCAACTTTGCCCACAGGCGTTTGTGTATGGTAACCAGGCGAGTTTTAATTTCCCTCAGCGAAAAGGGCTTGACCAGGTTTAAAGAGTAACGGCCAGAAAGCCGTAGGTTAAGAAAAGCAGGAGCGCAACCGAACGGGTCATTCTCAGGCTCCAAAGCAGATCGGTCCATCCGGAATCTGCCACCAGCCATGGCAGGCCGCCTTTGGCTCCGGCCAGATCAATGCCGCGAGAGGCTCTTGGGGGATCGCGTAAACGCCGCAACCGTAACACTTCATATCATCTTTTTCCCTCGTTTGTCCAATGCCTCGGTTCCTATGCCTAATTGCGCGGCGCGGTCAAGGAACGCATCCACTTCTGATTCACAGTCGTAGATCTCGCATAAACGACCCTCATCGTTCAGTTTTGCTATCGCCGTGTAAAATTCCTCTCCGGGTTCCCAATCCCTGGCTGCAACCACATCACCCTCTTCTGATTTTTCCCATCCTATCCCTGCCAACTCTACGAGCGATTCACCGCTTCTTCTGCATTCGTCCCGGGCAAAGTCGATGATGTCAACCTCGGTCACAAGCGGTCCGATGCTATAGTGTGGCTTATCGCTCGCCTCCCCGGACGTGCCCAAGATGGTGTTGTAACGCCGAGTTTCGTCTGCTTCTTCACGGGTATTGTCAGATTCGTTCACGCGCGCATCATCCACGTCCGAACCGGGCTCTGGTTTTCTCATTCTAAATGCACTGTTTCTTCCATGCTCCCAGAATTGATGATTTTTCATTGGAGCCTCTTAAAGGTAAATTAGACATTCGCCTCCTATAAAGGATTTGAAACGTCAAGATGAGGCAACGGACCCCGCCTCGACCCATGACTGTGGCTATATATTTGAGTAAATTCAGCTCCTAGCAAAAAGATCTGAGCAGAGTAATACACCCACACCAACACCACAACCAGAGAACCCGCCGCACCAAATCCAGAAGTAATTGCGCTGGTACCGATATAAAAGCCGATCAGAAACTTGCCTACGCTAAACAGAAATGCGGTAACCGCGGCCCCAGCCCAGACATCACGCCAGTTAACTTTTACGCGTGGCATGAATTTGTAAAACATGGCAAATATCACCGTCATCAGAATATAGCTAAAAACGAAATTAACCACTTCCAGTATTTCAAGGCTTTCAAATAGGTGACCCCACCACTTCCCTAATGCAGCCATGGTAGCGCTCAATACAAGCGATACAATCATTAGAAAGCCGATTCCCAATATGATGCCAAGGGATAGCAGGCGCACGTGAAGTACTTTCCACCAGTTCGCTTTCTTATCTTCAGCCGGAGCATGCCAGATACGATCGAACGCATCCTGCAACTCGCTAAAAACGGAGGTTGCGCCGATTAGCAATAAAATGGTCCCAATAACCGTGCTTGCTACTCCTTTTTTTGGTTCGCTTACGCTTTCAAGTAAGCCTTGTACCGCCTGAGCCCCTTGGTCGCCCATTAATCCCCGCAACTGCACGAAAATTTCTCCACGCACCGCATCTTCCCCAAAAACCAAGCCCGCAATTGAAATAACGATCAGTAGCAGAGGCGCTATGGAAAACATGGTGTAGTAGGCTAACGCGGCCCCCATGCTCGGCGCGTAATCATCGAGCCATGACGAAAAAGTAGCCTTAATCATTGCCCCTATTTGCCCAATATTCATAGGGTTCCTCCATGTTTGATTTTTGTGAATGATAAGGACATTCTCATTTCCTAATTCAAGGCATCCATACCTTCCCGATAGTTGCCTTTGCCATCCATCGAGCTAGGAGGAAGGGGTCTGAGTAGTACCTGAGTTCAATAGGCACAGCGAGCAGAATGCGTAATATATGTCTAGCGTTGGGTTGCCGGTATGCAGCCCGCAATTCAGGAATATTCATGCGTAAAATCGTTGGACTCGCAGCTTCATTGGCACTTTCATTCTTCAGCCGTTGCATCGGAACCTATATTAGTTTTAGCGGCTCGGCGCGACTCATTCCGCTCTATCTCAAGTGGTGCCAAGCTTCACGAAAAATACAGGACTGGACGAGTCAATCCCGCATAAGGACCGCGCCAGTCGAGCACGAAGGTCTAGGCGGGATTTACGATAAACGCAAGTGGATGCAAAGCTATTACGGGAACCGCCCAATATGATTAGGTGACGAAAAAAAGGCTTGGCCCGATAAAATGCGCCGCTAAACAATTAAAATCGGTCTGACAACTGCATCTAATCAAATTGGCTACTGTCTGATAAAGTCGCCACTGCTACAATCCATCGAATTTGCCGTATCGAAATATTACGCTGTCTACTAAGCGGTTCCGTTCGTTCCCGCACGAAGGAAAACATTGGGTTAGATGGCTCATTAAAAGTGAAGAGTTCGTTACGTTCGACTGAGCAAAGGTTTTGTCGTGGACTGAAGGCCAACCGTGGGGCGCTCAAGGCCCGGAGACGTGCAATTCGCTGAGTTATAGTAGTGAAGGAGCTGGAGATTTCTGTAAACCCCGGTATGCTTTGTTCACTACGCCGTAGCTCTCACATACGCGAATCTCCAATTCCTGGCGATTCGTTATGAACATGTGACCACGCCGGTAGGTGATTGCTCCAGTTTTTTCCAGTTCTTGGGCCACAGTAGTTATGCTTTCACGACGTGCCCCAAGAAGAATTGATACCTGGTCATGAGTAATGCGCAGCGCATTGCCGGGCAAACGATCGAGGAGCATTAACAGGAGGTAGCATAATCGCTGTTCGATAGAAAAATATCGAGCACCCGCCGCGATGTGTATCGTTTGCACAAGCAGGGCATGCGTGAATGTCAGCAGCAAGCCTTGCAGTTCTTCCCCGAGGTCGAATTCCTTTTCTAGCAAAGATGCCTTGATGCGGAAGGCGCTGCCGCCGGTTAGCGTCACGGCTCGTGCCTGGGCATCCTTACAGCCTAACAGGTAGGAAACCCCTACCATTCCTTCGTTTCCCGTGAGAGAGGTCAGTAAAGCCCGGCCACTTGCCAACTCTCCTATACTACAGACGATACAATCGATCGGAAAATACAGATACCTGATATGAACGCCGGATTCATAGATTCCGTCGCCAGCCGATAGGGGGACAAGCTCTAGATTCGGCAGCAGACGGGCGCAAGCTGCTGGAGATAAGCTGGCCAGAAGCCCGTTTTGCTTGAGTTCGTGCGATGGGATCATATATGCCTACGAATACCCTCGAAAGGCGGAGTTCTTTGGCCCTTATTGATGAAAGGAAACAGCTACGTATGAGATCGCACTGCGACAGTTCTATATTTAATACAATATCTGATCCTTACTTGACCAAAGTGATAAGGCTGTAGTGCCGAGTACTAGCCCGGCCCGTAGTAACCCTACGTGCCGGGTTTCTTAGCGGCTTACTGTAGCAGTTCGTAAAATAGCAGTCATCGCAATAAACTCAATGGCTTTTTATTATTTGCCTGATTCGCGCATTTGATCGACCACTGGCTGAATCCTCTCAGCGTGTTCGAGATGTGCGGCAACTGCAGGCCGTACCTTGGCCAGCAAAGCTTTCAACTCTTCATTCTTTGCGTTTGGCAATAGCTTGTTATCTATTACGTCAAGTACTTGCTTATGAAATACGATCTCTTGAGCGATATAAGCCTTATCGTAGGATTTGCCGTCCAGTTTGCTTATTCTGTCGAGATTTATTTTGCCATCCGATTTAAGGCC
>CAJDUY010000071.1_pt1 | contig 11392 bp, 10 predicted proteins | sample 7390911 | NCBI WGS metagenome assembly CAJDUY01 (sample SAMEA7055686, study PRJEB34461) | soil metagenome | biome: terrestrial ecosystem; feature: Peninsula; material: soil | place: Antarctica | collected 2016 | reverse complement strand
CAGTCTAAAACTGTCGTTTTTATCTTTGGCGCGGTCGATATATTCGCCGATGCGCGAGTCATCGCCAATTTCCTCCAGCATGTTCAGACATGCTTCATTTGCTCCGCCATGCGCGGGCCCCCATAAACAGGCGATACCCGCAGAAATGCAGGCGAATGGATTTGCGCCGCTGGACCCGGCGAGGCGCACGGTGGACGTGGAAGCGTTCTGCTCGTGATCCGCATGGAGGATCAGGATGCGATCCAGTGCCCGTGCCAATACCGGATTTGGCTTGTATTCCTCGGCGGGAGTGGCGAACATCATGTGCATGAAATTTTCCGCATAACTAAGATTGTTGCGCGGATAGATAAAAGGCTGACCGATGTTGTATTTATAGGTCATTGCCGTAATGGTGGGTAATTTAGCTACCAGCCGAAAGGCTGACAGCTCACGGTGCGAGGCGTCGGAAATGTCCATCGCATCGTGATAAAACGCCGACAGTGCACCGACCACCCCCACCATCACTGCCATGGGGTGAGCGTCACGGCGAAAACCGGTAAAAAATCGTGCCAGTTGCTCATGCACCATCGTATGCTCCTTGATGGTTTTATCGAACGATACCTTTTGATTTCTGGTGGGCAATTCCCCATTCATCAGCAAATAACACACTTCCATGAAATCACAGCGCTTGGCCAACTGCTCGATCGGATAGCCACGATAAAGCAGAATGCCCTTATCGCCGTCGATAAAAGTTATTTTGGAACTGCAGCTGGCGGTGGAGAGGAAGCCGGGGTCGTAAGTGAATACTCCGCTCTTGGCGTGCAAAGTACGAATATCCACGACGTCCGGCCCCATGCTGCCGGACATGACGGGGAATTCAAGCGGCTGACCGCCGTTATCCAGGTTGAGAGCCGCTGTATGTTTTTGTTCCATATATCCCCACTATTTCATCCCGGCCGGTAAAAGCTGCGATGGAATTAAATTGTTTGCAAAAGGTGCAGTACAGGTTGCAAGTTTCTATTTTCCGTTTCTTTCCTCAGCGCGATCATTTCCCACAAGTCATTATCAGAAAGGTCCAGCAACATTTCAAATTGCCGCAGTTCTGTTTCGCTCAATCGAGCGTAATGTTCATCCATGAAACGTTGTAGCACGATATCAAGCTCCAGCAAACCACGCCGGCAGCGCCAGCGGGCGCGCTCCAGTTCCCTCATGGGTTCCTTTGAAAATTCAAAATCCAGGCTGCTCATTTTGCCAGCAAATTTACCAGCGCGGGCACGAACAAAAAATATTGACGCAGCATAGGTTCGACCCAAGCAGCCGCGTATTGCGGCGAAACGGGACAAACCAGGCAATCCGCGTTTTCATACCGTCCTTTTCACCATCATGTCCTTGATCTTGCCAATAGCGCTCGTTGGATTCAACCCCTTTGGGCATGCGTCCACGCAATTCATGATGGAATGGCAGCGGAACAGACGATACGGGTCTTCGAGATTATCCAGCCGCTCGGCGGTAGCCTGGTCACGACTGTCGGCGAGAAAACGGTACGCCTGCAATAATCCGGCAGGACCCACGAATTTATCAGGATTCCACCAGAATGAAGGGCACGCAGTGGAGCAGCATGCGCATAGAATACATTCATACAACCCATCCAGTTCCGCCCTTTCTTCAGGCGATTGCAGCCGTTCGGTTTCCGGCGGCGGATCATTATTGATGAGATAAGGTTTGATCGAGTGATATTGGTTAAAGAATTGTGTCATGTCCACGATCAGGTCGCGAATCACGGGCAACCCCGGCAGAGGACGTAATTCCACCGGTTCTTTCAGGCCCGCAACCGGAGTGATGCATGCCAATCCATTGCGGCCGTTAATGTTCATCCCATCCGATCCACACACCCCTTCCCGGCAGGAGCGGCGTAGGCTCAAGCTGTCGTCAACGGATTTGATACGTATCAACGCATCCAGCAGCATTTTGTCAGCTGGTTCCAGTACGATATCGTAGTCCTGCATATAAGGCTTTTCGTCCTTGTCGGGATCGAAGCGGTAAATGGAGAACTTCATGATCTAAACCTCGTTAGAAGGCCAGAAATACCGTATAGGGTAATCCCTTATCAATCACCTTACAGAAGCTGCAATAAAAATTGCATCAGCTCCGGAATATGACCCCCCCCAACCACTTCCTACTCGACAGGCGCAACCGGCTTCGCATCCCAAATCTGATCGGCATATTGCATAATGGTGCGATCACTGGAAAACTTGCCCATATGGGCAACGTTCAGAATTGCCTTGCGTACCCATTGCTCCTGATCCACGTAAGCGAGTTCAACCTCTTTCTGACAAGCGATATAAGAGGCATAGTCCGCCAGCAGCAGGTATTCATCGCCATGCTGCAACAACGCGTCCACAATAAGCTTGAAGCGATCCGCTTAATTCAGCATTGGCATGGTAGAAATCCCAAGGTTGATAGCCATTTGCCTTCAACTCGGCGACCTCCGGCGCGGTGAGGCCGAATATGAAAATGTTTTCCGCACCCACTTCGCTGCCGATCTCGATATTGGCACCATCCGGGGTGCCAATGGTGAGCGCGCCATTCAAGGCCAGCTTCATGTTTCCCGTACCGGAAGCTTCTGTTCCCGCCGTGGAGATTTGCTCCGAGAGATCTGCGGCCGGGATTATTTTTTCTGCAGTGGACACATCATAATTGGGGATGAATACGACCTTCAAACGGCCGGCTACGTGCGGATCGTTGTTAACGACGTCGGCAATATCGTTAATAAGCTTGATGATGAGCTTGGCCTTGACATAACCTGGCGCCGCTTTGCCGCCAAAAATAACGGTGCGTGCTACAAAATCGGCGCCGGGGTCATGGCGGATGCGATTATACAGCGTCACCACGTGCAGTATGTTGAGCAGTTGCCGTTTGTACTCATGGATGCGTTTGATCTGAACGTCGAACAGCGAATCTGCGCTGGCATCAATGCCGAGCTTTTGTTTCAACATGATGGCAAAACGTTCCTTGTTACCACGCTTCACGCCAGCGAATTCCTTGCAGAAAGAAGCATCATCGGCAAGCGGAATCAAACCCTCCAACTGTTTCAAATCCTTGACCCAACCCGAACCAATGCGCGAGGAAATAAGTTCGGCCAGATGCGGATTGGCCTGGTTCAACCAACGGCGTGGTGTGATGCCGTTGGTCATATTGATGATCTTGCCGGGATAAAACTGGTCGAAGTCGGCAAATATGGTCTGCTTCATCAATTCGGTATGAATTTGCGCAACCCCGTTTACCTTGTGGCTGCCGACGATGGCCAGATGCGCCATGCGGATTCGCTTTTCCCTCCCCTCATCGATAATGGACATGCGGCGCAGTATCCCGGTGTCACCGGGATACTGGTGCATCACATCCTTCAAGAACCGGCGGTTGATCTCGTGAATGATCTGCAGATGCCGTGGCAAAATGCTCTCGAACAGGGAGACTGCCCAGGTTTCAAGTGCCTCTGGCATTAACGTATGGTTGGTGTAGGCAAAAGTACGGGTAGTAATATCCCAGGCTTTATCCCAATCGTAATGGTGTGTATCCACCAGAACACGCATCAGCTCTGGAATCGCAATTGCCGGATGCGTGTCGTTCAACTGGATCGCCACTTTGTCGGGTAACGCATCGAAATTATTCTGGTACTTGCTGTAACGATAAAGAATGTCTTGCAGCGAGGCGCATACAAAGAAATATTGCTGCTTCAGGCGCAGCTCGCGTCCCATTGCCGTGGTGTCGTCAGGATAGAGTACCTTGGACAGGTTCTCGGACTCGTTCTTATCCTCTACCGCCTTGACATAATTGCCTTCGTTGAAATAGCGCAATTCGAAATCGCGCGTCGCCTTGGCCGCCCATAAACGCATATTGTTGACGGTATGCGTGCCGTAACCTGGAATAGGGGTGTCGAATGCCATCGCCATCACATCATCGGTATCGATCCAATGGTAACGATCTACTCCGCGATCGTCCGCATATTGAACCACATGGCCGTGGAATTTAACCTGGTGCAATACCTCTGGCCGGGGAAATTCCCAGGGATTGCCATAACGCAGCCAGTTATCAGGGTGTTCTATTTGCCTGCCGTCTTCGATGCGTTGAGCAAACATGCCATATTCATAACGGATGCCATAGCCGTAGCCCGCAAGGTCGAGTGTCGCCATGGAATCAAGGAAGCAGGCGGCAAGCCGCCCCAGGCCGCCATTTCCCAATGCGGCATCCGGCTCTATTTCACGTACATCGTCCAGATTAACTCCCAGTTCATTGCATGCCTGACGGAATTGCTGATCAAAACCAAGGTTGTTCACGCTATTCATCAGCGTGCGCCCCATTAAAAATTCCAGGGAAAAATAGTAAACCCGCTTGACATCGTTAATGTAATAGCTGCGCATGGTTTCCATCCAGCGGTCGATCAAGCGGTTGCGCACCATATATGCCGCGGCGAAGAACCTGTCACGATCTGTCGCGGTAATCGTGTCTTTGCCTACCGAATAGGTCAAACAATTGGAAAGTGATTGTTTGATCGAGTCCGCGCTGAAACCGACTTTCTCATGCTCAAAAATGGATTTCTTTGAAGAATCAGTCATGATTTATCCTATTGGATTTACGATAATCACAAAACATATCTCGATAGCGGACGATATTACTCTACGAAATATGTACGGTATCAATATGCCTGCAAATCAGCGCCTTCCGGGTTCAGTGAATGGCGCCAGAACTGTCCGTCACCATCAAACAGGCGGTAGGTGCCGCGCGGCCCCCAGGTACCTGCCTGGTAGCCATTGATAAAATCGCGTTCCATGGCCCACACCTTGATAATGGGATCCACGGCGCGCCAGGCCCATTCCACTTCATCGATACGCAGAAACAGTGAATGATCGCCTTGCATCACATCCAGCAGCAAACCTTCGTAGGCGTCGTAATCCTCTTCGCTGGCCTTGCGATAGGTCGCATCCAGACTGATGGTGCGTGTTTGCAAATCCAGTCCCGGCACCTTGACTTGAATTTCCATCTTCAAGCAGTCGTTGGGCTGAATGCCCAGCATGATCCAGTTCGGATGCGACGATTCGCGATGCGCATGACGCAGCAAATCCTGCGGCGGGTTTTTGAAGCGGATACAAATCGCCGAGCTATTTTCCGCCATGCGCTTGCCGGTATGCAGATAGAATGGCACGCCAGCCCAACGCCAGTTGTCGATAAACAGTTTTAGCGCCGCATAGGTTTCGGTAGAACTATCCGGCGCTACACCTGACTCGTCCAGATACCCGGGAACGGGCTTACCATTGATCACGCCGCTGGTATATTGTCCACGAAATGCGTGGGCATGCACCGAATTTTGCGTGATTGGCCGTATCGCTTTCAGTACTTTTACTTTTTCGTCCCGCAAGTGCTCGGCGGACAATGATACCGGCGGCTCCATCGCCACCAAGGCAAGCAACTGCAGCAAGTGGCTCTGTATCATGTCGCGCAGTGCGCCGGCTCCCTCATAATAATCGGCGCGCCCATCAACACCGAGGGTTTCGGAATGGGTAATCTGGACATGGTCGATATAATGATTGTTCCACAATGGTTCCAGCAATATGTTGGCGAAGCGAAATACCATCACGTTCTGCACGGTGCCTTTGCCGAGATAATGGTCGATCCGGTAAATTTGCGGCTCGTTCAAATGATGGTACAGACTTCGCTGCAGGGTTTGAGCGCTTAACAAGTCGTAACCGAAAGGTTTTTCGATTACCACGCGGCACCAGCCCTTGTCCTGCTTGAGCAAGCCGATTACGCCGAGTTTGTCGATAATCGACGGGAACGCCGACGGACGTACTGCCATATAAAATACGGTATTGGGGGGAAATCCCGGCGTGTCCTCCAGTATTTTCTGTAATTTCAGATAAGCATCACTACTGCCGGGAGGATTGGGATGGTAATGCAGGCGTGCACGAAAACGCTCAAATGCCTGCCCATCGAGCCCTTCAGCAAATTTGGACCGGAGCATGCTGTCTACTTCCGAGATCCACTGCTCACTATCCCAGGACTCCAGGCTACATCCAAGTATCGCCATTTTTTCCGGAAGCCGTCCAGCGACTTCCAGCCGGAATAGCGCAGGGATCAATTTGCGCCGCGCCAGATCTCCGCTTGCCCCGAAAATTACTACAACACATGGTTCGACAATTTCCATTTCTCTTTCCCCCGTGTTTTGCGCGCCGATACATCTAACAAACTAATATCCTATAAATTTCTAATTGAAGATTTTCTCGTTAATACGTCCTCGCCTTGGGCGGGAACGATTCCACCGTCAACGGTTTTAACCGGACCGGCTTGTAATCCAGCCGCCGTCCTTCGCTAAAATATAAAGTGTGCTTGAGCCACTTGTCGTCGTCCCGCTTGGGGAAATCGTCACGGGCATGGGCACCCCGGCTTTCAGTACGCGCCTCGGCCGATACCATCGTCGCCACTGCCACTTCCACGAGATTGTCGAGTTCCAGCGCCTCCACCCGGGCGGTATTAAAGACTCTGCTCTTGTCTTTAATCCCGGTGTGCCTGGCACGCTCCGCCACTTCGTCAATTTTTGAGACACCCTGCTTGAGCATGTCCGCGAAACGAAATACGCCACAATGCGCCTGCATGGTTTTGCGTAGCGTATCGCCAACTTGCGCTACGCTTTCGCCATTCTTCTGACCATCCAGCCGGGCCAGACGTGCAAGCGACTTATCGGCGGCATCTACCGGCAATTGTTTGTGATGGGGATTCTTTTTCAGGTCCTCGATAATCTGAATGCCGGCTGCTCGCCCGAACACAACGATATCGAGCAGCGAATTGGTTCCCAGGCGATTGCCGCCATGCACGGAAACGCACGCGCACTCGCCCACGGCATAAAAGCCTTGCACGACTTCCTCGGGTCCGGTTTTATACGGCGCCACTACTTGGCCGTAAAAATTCGTCGGGATGCCACCCATCATGTAATGCGCCGTAGGCGCTACGGGTATAGGTTCACGGATCGGGTCAGCGTGAGCAAATTTCATGGCAATTTCACGAATTCCCGGCAGCCGCGTCTTGATCACATCCGCACCCAGATGATCCAGCTTCAGCATCAAATGGTCGGCATCACTGCCACAGCCTCGGCCTTCCTTGATTTCCGTAGTCAGGGCGCGTGACACCACATCGCGGCTGGCCAGATCCTTGGCATGGGGCGCGTAGCGCTCCATGAAGCGCTCGCCGTCCTTATTGAGCAGATAGCCGCCCTCACCACGTACCGCCTCGCTGATGAGCACGCCGACTCCATACACGCCGGTAGGATGGAATTGCCAGAATTCCATATCCTCCAGAGGTATGCCTGCGCGAGCCGCCATACCGAGACCATCGCCGGTATTGATGAATGCGTTGGTGCTGGCGTGGAATATACGCGCGCCGCCGCCGGTGGCGAATAGGGTAGCCCTTGCTTGGAGCGCCATGACTTCGCCGGTTTCCATGTCCAGCGCCGTCACGCCGCACACTTCGCCTTCTTCATCGCGAATCAGATCCAGTCCCATCCATTCGACAAAAAACTGAGTATTGGCGCGCACGTTGCGTTGATATAGCGTATGCAGCATGGCGTGTCCGGTCCGGTCCGCCGCCGCGCACGAGCGCGTCGCCTGCGCGCCGCCAAAATTCTGCGATTGACCGCCGAAGGGGCGCTGGTATATTTTGCCGTTATCCAGACGATCGAACGGCATGCCAAAGTGCTCCAGTTCATACACCACCTCGCTGGCTTGGCGGCACATGAATTCGATGGCATCCTGATCGCCAAGATAATCAGAGCCTTTCACTGTGTCGTACATATGCCAGTGCCAGTTATCCTCGGTGACATTCCCGAGCGCCGCGGCAATGCCGCCCTGCGCGGCCACCGTGTGGGATCGTGTGGGAAATACCTTGGACAATACCGCCACCTTGAGTCCTGCTTCCGATAGTTGTAATGCGGCGCGCATACCCGCACCACCGGCGCCGACGATTACCGCATCGAACTTTCTTTTGGCTATCGCCACGCCAACTCCAAAGCCCACAGGATTTCGGCGGACCAGACGGTATAAAACAACAAGGACAATATGACCAATATCTGCAACATCAGGCGAATACCGGTAGCGTGAACGTAGTCCATCAGGATATTACGCATTCCGATCCAGGCATGCCAGAACAGGCTGACAAGAAACAGGAAGGATGCAATGCGCATCCACCGGTCACTGAACAGTGATTTCCATGTGACATAATCGTGCGACGGCGAAACCAGCAGCACGATGGCCAGACACAGGACAAAGACAACCATTACCACAGCAGTCACGCGCTGCGCGAGCCAATCCCGCAGACCGTAATGGGCGCCGGTGACTATGCGCTTCACCATATCAATAGCGAGACCAGCAAGGTGAGAATGATCCCCGCAGCCAGCGTCACCTTGCTGGTTAATCGTGCCTGCTCCAGCGCGCCGCCGTAATGCAGATCCAGCGCAAGAAAACGAATGCCTGCACAGAGATGATGCAGAAAGAACCACAACGAGAGTGTTAACGCGCCTTTGGACAGCGGGCTGGTCAAAAGGGACTGAAATTGAGCATAGCCTCGAGGAGAATCCAGCGTCATCTCAAGGCCGTAAAGGAGGAGGGGGAGACCCGGAAAAAATAGTAGCGCGCCGCTTATGCGGTGCAGTACCGAAATCACAGCCGGGAGTGGCTGCTTGATTTCCATCAGATTAAGAAACTTGGGACGTGTTCTTTGCAATTTTTTTGCTTCCAAGACGCCGGACTCCGGCTTAGTGTAGACCGTTATACTGAGCGATACAATATAAGTACGCACACAAGTAAACCCTACTGAAAACAGGGTTTAAGATTGGGCTTCAGCGCAAGACGAACTCTGGATGCTGCCTAAATTGACAGCAGGGTGGAATGTTTTTATAGTCCGGTGCGTTGGGCGTATATTAAAGTGCCTCGCGTTGAGCATCGCGTTTGAGGATGAAATAGAGGGCTGAGCCGAATTGCCTTCGGGTGATGGTTGTGTTCTGATTTGTGCTCATCCTTCGACAATCGTGTCGGGCGCATGGGAAATTAACTCAGAAAATTTCTTGTACCGGCAATTTCCTACAGGAGCGCAAGAATGAAACTCCCCATTCGCATCGCCGTCACAGGCGCCGCCGGCCAGATCGGCTACAATTTGCTGTTTCGTATCGCCGCAGGCGACATGCTTGGCAACGACCAGCCTGTTTTTCTGCAATTGCTCGACATACCCCAGCTGTTGCCTTCGCTCAAGGGGGTGGTAATGGAATTGGAAGACTGCGCATTTCCGCTATTGGCCGGCGTAGCCGCCACTGATGATCCCAGAGCTGCTTTCCGTGATGTTGGTATCGCAATGCTGGTGGGCGCCCGCCCGCGCGGCAAGGGCATGGAGCGTAAAGATTTGCTGGAAGCGAATGGTGCCATATTTACCATTCAGGGCAGGGCGCTGGATGAAGTTGCCTGCCGTGATGCAAAAATCCTGATAGTGGGTAATCCCGTCAATACCAACGGTTACATCGCGATGAAAAACGCTCCCGGCCTGAAGCGGGAAAACTTCTCGGCGATGATGAGGCTGGACCATAACCGTGCCTTGTCGCAGATTGCCGCTAAAGTTGGCCAACCGGTTTCCAGCATCAGAAAAGTAATTGTGTGGGGCAACCATTCCGCCACACAATATCCTGACCTGAATCATGCGGAGATTGACGGCAATAAAGTCTCTTTTCTTATCAACGACTCCGCATGGGTAGAAGACTATTTTATCCCTACCGTACAAAAACGCGGTACGGTAGTAATTGAAGCACGCGGCTTGTCGAGCGCCGCCAGCGCCGCGAATGCCGCCATCGATCATGTTCATGACTGGGTTTCCGGCACACCGGAGAATGACTGGGTATCCATGGGCATCCCCTCGGATGGCAGTTATGGCATTCCCGAGGGTGTTATCTATGGCTACCCCGTAACCTGCCGGGACGGAGTCTATAGAATCGTCCCTGACCTTGAAATAAGCGAATTCAGCAAAGCCAAGATGCAGGCGACCTACCGGGAATTGGTGGAAGAACGAGATTCTGTAAAACATCTGCTTGGATAACTGTACTCGACGGTTCAATACCTTTCTGCTTTCATGATCACCTCAGCAGGTTTCCGTTTCCGCGCCGCGCTTGCCGCCGAAAAACCCTTGCAAGTGGCGGGTTGCATCAATGCGTATGCCGCACGCATGGCAGACCGTGCCGGCTTCAGGGCGATTTATCTTTCCGGCGCCGGGGTGGCGGCGGGTTCCCTGGGTCTTCCCGATCTCGCTATATCGACGCTGGATGATGTGCTGATAGATGTGCGCCGCATTACGGACATCACCGATTTGCCATTACTGGTGGACGCGGATACTGGTTTTGGGGGCAGTGTCTTTAATATCGTCCGCACGGTGAAATCGCTGATCAAATCCGGGGCAGCGGCGATGCATATTGAAGATCAGGTGCAGGCCAAGCGCTGCGGCCATCGTCCCGGTAAAGCTATCGTCAGTCACGAGGAAATGGCGGATCGTATCAAGGCTGCTGTGGATGCTCGGACCGAACCCGATTTTGTCGTTATGGCACGCACTGATGCACTTGCGGTTGAAGGACTGCAAGCTGCCATAGACCGCGCGAGTTTATATGTGGAGGCGGGCGCGGATATGATTTTTCCCGAGGCTGTCACTAAATTGGATATGTACCGGCAGTTCGCGTCAGCGGTGCAGGTCCCGATTCTCGCTAACATCACCGAATTTGGCGTAACGCCTCTCTTTACAGTCGAAGAGCTGGCCGAGGCGAACGTTTCCCTGGTGCTTTATCCGCTATCCGCATTTCGGGCGATGAATGCCGCCGCACTCAAAGTGTATAGGGCAATACGTAAAGAGGGCTCGCAGAAAAATGTTATTGATACCATGCAGACCCGTGCCGAGCTATACGAATTTCTCGATTACCATGCTTACGAAGAGAAGCTGAATATCCTATTTTCCGAATCCTCCAAAAAACCTGAAAATGACTGAAGTTGCCCAAAACCCTGGTTCAAAAACCAAGAAGTCCGTCATGCTGTCCGGTGTGGTGGCGGGTAACACCGCCATCTGCAGTGTCGGTAGAACCGGCAATGATCTGCATTATCGCGGTTACGACATTCTGGACGTGGCCAATACCTGTGAATTCGAAGAAATTGCCTATCTGCTGGTTTATGAAAAGCTCCCTACGCCGGCGGAGCTGGTGGCATATAAAGAAAAACTTAGAAGCCTGCGTGATCTTCCCGTCAACCCTAAAACGGTGCTGGAAACGATTCCTGCAACTGCGCACCCGATGGATGTCTTACGCACTGGCGTTTCCGCATTGGGTACCATACTGCCGGAAGCGGAAGAT
>CAJDUY010000097.1_pt1 | contig 11418 bp, 11 predicted proteins | sample 7390911 | NCBI WGS metagenome assembly CAJDUY01 (sample SAMEA7055686, study PRJEB34461) | soil metagenome | biome: terrestrial ecosystem; feature: Peninsula; material: soil | place: Antarctica | collected 2016 | reverse complement strand
TCAAAACTGCCCGGTGCCAGCTCAAGTGCAAACAGACGCGTCAATAAGGGGTCTATGCTGCCTGCTTCGTTCAGCGTGGGAATTACCACGGAAAATTGCGTCAAGAATACCTCTAGAAATTGGGCAACAGATCTCCTCACCTACAGCGTGATATTATGCCGGATGAGATGTTGCACGTCTCGTATTTGCGTACTAAGCGCAATATTCGGTATTGGCTTATCCCAAGTACCAAGTCTTGTAAATATAGCTAAATTCTTTTGACGAACAGGGCTTAGGGGACTCGGGCCGCCGGGGTCCACCCGGAGCCATATTACGATTACGCCCCTATAATTATCGCCTATTCCTGGAGAAAGCCATAGGGCTCGCACTCAGAGGATAAGCTTGGTATCGAACGTTTTATTGTGTGGCCTGACAGTCAGCATAATAATGTTGAACAGGGTCCAGTTTATCGTCAAGCTCATATACCAATGGCCGTCCGGTGGCTATGGACAACGTCATTAGCTGGGTGACGGACAGCCTGTCCAATTGCATTATCAATGTACGCAAGACGTGCTGATGAGATACGATGAGAACGCGCTTTCCCTGCTGGATCTCCGGCAGGATTGTTTCCTGCCAATAAGGCAGCACTCGTGAGAGAGTTTGTTGCATGCTCTCCGCGAGCGGTAATTCTCTCTTGTCGATGTTTGAATAGCGGAGCTGATTTCCAGGGTAGCGCGCATCGCTGGGATCAAGTGGAGGGGGGGGTGCAGTAAACCGTAACTGGGAGTCAAGAATAGGCCATATACCGAATTTTCTGATGGCGCTAAAACGATGCATTCCTTCCAGCGCGCCATAGTGGCGCTCGTTCAAGCGCCAACTCTGCCGTATGGTCAATCCATTAAGTCCCATTTCCGATAATGCGATATGCAGTGTGTCAGTGGCTCGTCTAAGTTCCGAAGTAAAACACATGTCGAACTCACATCCTATTTTCTTAAGGAGGCGGCCGGCCCGTCCTGCCTCCTCTTCGCCCCGGTGACTCAATGCGACATCGTTCCACCCGGTAAAATATCCATCCCGGTTCGAGATACTTTCCCCATGCCGTAACAGAACAAGTTGTGTCATCGTTGAATTATCCGCTCAAATCTTATAACCGCTTTTTCACGACTGGCCCAGAATTGCAAAGAAACATGACTCATTTTTGCCATGTTATGGAGTTGGGTCGGGTCTGTGGTGCTCATGTGCTTTCAATCATAGTAGAATGTGGTGAAAAAGCTAACTCAGCCGCGTGAAATATTAAATAAAACCCCCAGCCAGAATTCATGGCTGACATCGTCAAATCGCAATAGACTTTTGTGCTTCCCACAATATAAATCCCTGTGCCTGCAGCATCCGTTGTTTTCAATCCTCCTTCCCTTTCTCAAATATCACGTACTGTGTTGCTTATGCCCAGCAGGACACAATGTAATCGATGATATGGCGGTTGGTTTCAGCATCGGTTTCATTTGGCTGGCTGAAGCTAGGTGCTCCAGCCCATCCGAAGTCGATAAATTCCAGACCATTAAAATACCTTGCCTTTTCATAGCGAGGGATGACATGGAAATGTACGTCTGGATCAATCATCATTAACATCAAATAATTAAGCTTATCGTAATTAAATGCTTTTGCTAAAGCAGATTCTAACTGTGCTGTTACCTTATGGAGCTCGGTAAAACTTGCTTCACTAAGTTCAGAGAATGCGTGAGCTGGCTCATGAGCGGCCAGAACTAGAGAACCAAGCGTTAACTGAACTGGACGCAGCATGATGCTCCAGTATTGATATCGATGGATTATTGATTGTGGCGCCCCAAACTTCCGCATAGTTGCGTTAAAGGTTGGTGCGTCCGGCACCATGGAACTGATCATTCAAAATCCATGAATTTTATCCGACTGATGAGTTTCTTCCAGAGAATATTCAAATCGAATCTTATGGGTCAGCATATTTTCTCACAGAGTACTATGCGGATGGCGTCCGCACAACTTCTCTATTGCGGTGATATCAAACTTTTCTCAGATCCATCCTTCTCAGATCCAACACTTTCCTTTGAAATGTCAACCGCTACCAAAACCTTCGGCTGAATATCTACACTTGATGGGACTATGGCTGACAAGTTCCTCTAAAAAGAATCATGGAACATTCATTTTAGGGAACAAGCTTGCTCTATGACCTAACTGGATTAAGGTAGTACAGGGCCAAATTCGTTTCCGAGGTCATGGACAAATGGGTTCATGAGTGTGATGTCGAACTCGACTTCAACCATCCTGGCAAACCAACCGGAAATGCCCAGATGGAAAGCTTCAATGGTCGCTTCCGGCAGGAGTGCCTCAACGCATACTTGTTCTTGTCTTTAGAGGATTCCAGATGCAACATTGACGGGTGGCGGCAGTGCTATAATGAGCGCGTTTCCACCCTGCATTGCAAGTGGCAACACCGGCGGAATTTACCCGTCAGGCAAAAGAAAAGGCCTTGCCCGGCAGGGCTGCGGATATGCTGCTACCCAGCACTGAAAACGGGGACAAGGCAATGACTATCTGAACCAAAAAATGGTGTAGTGTTATTACTTTGCTGGAAGACTATTTACACTTCTAAATAAATCAAGGACAAATCATGGTAAATAAAGAACATATTTCCGTGTGCGAAGAAGCTGGAACCGTGAAGATGCTGACGATCGAGCCCGGAGCCGATCGATCGGCTCCGGAGGTGCGGCGCATGGCCATCGAGACGTTGGAAGGATGCGGAGTCATCTACCTGCCCAGAAGCGGCTTCGAGCTGTCCGAGCGAGAGCGAGAGCTGATCTCGGACACCGCAAAGATCTTGACCCGAGTGCCCGACGTCGAGGACGGCCGTCCGACGATCATCTTCGATCCGGCGCGCGGCCACATCAAGAAGTACCATTACGCGCAGGTGCGCGGAAAGATGATGCGGGCCCGGGTCAGGGACACCGCGCGTCCTGATCTCGAGGCGATCATGGCGCGTTACGGCAAGTGGGCCGAGGATGTGATTGCTCAATTGTTCCCCAGCTACCAAGGGGCGCTGGATCGAAAACGGGTCACCTATCGACCTTTCCCGCGCAACAGCACCCAGGCGCGGCACATTGACTCAAGCTACGGGTACCCCACCCAGGGGCGTGGCATGCTACGCGTCTTCTCCAACATCCATCCCACCACTCGACCACGTATCTGGCAGCTCGGTGAACCGTTTGAACCCTTCGTGAGTCGCTTCCTGCCTTCCGTGCACCTCAGCGGGCCAAGCTGGATTTCCTCCATTCTGGCCCGCCTCGGCATCGTCGACGGACCGAAGACCAGGTATGATCAGTACATTGCGGCGCTGCGCGGCCTTGGCATGCGCGACAAGGAGTACCAGCAGACGGCACCGCAAAGGGTCATGGAATTTCCACCGGGCTCAAGCTGGATCGCGATTACAGATCTGGTGTTGCACGGCGCGATGTCGGGGCAGCATAGCCTCGATCAGACGTTCTACCTGCCGGTGGAGGCGATGAATGACCCGTCGCGTTCGTCGCTGCGCATCCTGGAGAGGCTGACCGGCGAAGCCCTGGTTTGAGCGCAAGCGGCGATCCCCGGACGAATGCACTTGTTAAGCGGTTTTGGAGGTAACGCTGGTTCTTGCCCTAACTTGGCATTGCCCCTCTTTAATCAGGGCACATCATCGAAAAAAAGCTGCAAGAAAATAGTGGGTGCCAGAAATATACATGCAAGGGTGGTTAACGGGCATATGTGGACGCGGTACTAGCAGCCTGTCGGACTTGAAGAATCGAAGCGAAAAAGCGGCTGAGTGAGGATAGACTTGAAGAATCGAAGCGAAAAAGCGGCTGAGTGAGGATAGATTTTGACGATTTTGAAGGCCAATAGTTGTTCTATTGGTCGAAAAAGCGGCGAAATATTATAGACCAGCCAGACGCTATTGCAGCCGATTTCCTTTAAGTCCGACAGGCTGCTAGACGATGGAGTAACCTACCCATTAGAGAGAGAAAATAAAAAAAATGGAACATCCAGGGGCAAATTGACTTGGTACTGCTGTTTTTGTGGCAGCAGAGTTTTCTTTTTGCAGACTTGGTTTGTTGTTTCAGCCTAACCCGTTTTCTCGCTACTGGCTGCGACCGAATTGTCGCCATTTGCCGCAAGTGCGGACAAAAAGGTCACAGAGGCGTATAACGCGGTAGAGCAGTCGACCGCTACCGTATCCTGTCGCGCATACCCGCAGTCATTGAAGAATACTGACGAGGTAAATTTTGGAGAGTCGGATGAAGATCGTAACTGATTGGGGCATTGACAGAATCACACGGGAATTGAGTGGTGCGATGTGGACGTTTTCCCGCTTGCCTGCTGATAGCTCCGCGGCAACTTTTGTTCACCGATGCTTCCAGCGCGAGATTTGGCACGAGGTCAAGCTCCGTGAACACATCATAATGTGCGCGGCTCTGCCGCTTGTGCCATTGGTGACTGTGGTGCTGGCAGCAATCTTCACCACGATCAACGGGCAGGCGATAAAGAAGCGGACCGGGAAGGGGATCGTCCGGCAAATCCGCGAGCAGATCGGACTTGCGCTCCAGCGCGCGATTTTGCCCCCTTGGTACTATATCTTCGAATTGCATGACGACGATAAGCGACAGCACGCTTCCGAATACATAAACCGCTTTGAAATGAAAAGCGGGATCTACCGCTTTCTGCGCGACTACAATGGTGGCCTTCCCATTCCTGCGGAGCGCAGCACCGCGTGCATCAAAGACAAAGCGTGCTTCATGTCCCGCTGCCGTAAATTTGGCATTGCCACTGCGCCTATCCTTCTGAGCATCGTGAAGGGGGAGGTCACGGCGTTCGATTGGAGCGAACCGGGTCTGCCGGAGATTGATCTCTTCGTAAAGCCATTGAATGGCCAGGGTGGAAAAAATACCACGCGCTGGGATTATCTGGGTTCTGGACAATATCGACGCAACGATGGGAAGCGTGCTAACGCGAACGAGTTGCTTGAAGACTTGCGTCAAGAGTCACAGCACAGAGCTTTCCTGGTGCAGCCACGACTCGTGAATCATAGGGAGATCGCCGACCTTGGCAATGGCACCCTCGCGACGGTCCGCGTCATGAGCTGTCGTAATGAGCAAGGTGAATTCGAAGTGACCAATGCGGTCTTTCGCATGGCGCAAAATAGTGCCGTCGTTGTCGACAACTTTCACGCGGGGGGAATCGCGGCCAACGTCGATATTCATACCAGCGAATTAGGGAGGGCCACCTGTGGATCTTGGGGGTCTACTGTGGACGGATGGTATGAGCAGCATTGCGAAACGGGCGTGCAGATCCTGCACCGCAAGCTCCCGTGCTGGCCTGAGGTGATTAATCTGGTCCAATACGCCCATGGCAGCGCTTTTTCCGATCAGGTGTTGATTGGCTGGGACGTCGCCATACTTGACAGCGGGCCGTGCATGATCGAAGTCAACAAAGCACCGGATTTAGACATCATTCAGCGGATCGGTAGCGGTCCGGTAGGCAATGAACGACTGGGAGAGCTTCTGGCGTTCAACCTGACGCGCACTGTCGAGACCAAGTACGCCCGTCCGAATGGCCATTGACAGTCACTTTGGATTTCGGGCGGATGTACCCGGAATCGTCGAGGATGGTTTTGCGCTCAGTGGACAGGTATCGCTCGTATTCGAGCGGTGGCCGGCAGTGTTGAGCTCATTCAGGTGTACTCAGTTCAGTTGAGTGGGGATGTCTCTGTAATATTTCATCTTGATTTATTCTGCCGAAAAGTTCTTCGGCTCTTGCCAGATCCGCAGCAAAGTCAATTTCACACCAGAGATGCTCGGACACAGAACATGTGTTTACCACTTGTTTACCGGCGAGAGCATCAATAATGGTGAGATACCAGCATTTAAGCTTGGCTTGGTGTCGAAGTGCGTCTTCCACCGCATTACAGAACAGATGGGGCCCACGCTCCCGGAAAAAAATAAGACCGATAGACTCAGCATCGATTTGATTCACAGGTAAGGTTTTGCTCACGTGCTTGACCCATCCTTTCTCATCCAGCTGGACCTTCATGTCGTCCGCATCATAAACGGACTTGTAATCCACACATAGGGTAATGGGTGCGAGTTCCGAGTTCAACACCTGTGTCAGCAGGGCCGCTTTAAAAACGGTATCTCCATTCAGGAGTAGAAAGTCGTGATCCATCGCGGAACGTGCAACCCAGCAACTGACCAGGTTATCCGCAACCTCGAAGAATGGATTGAAAATCGTTTTGACCTGTGCATGATTTGCATAGCGCTGTTGCAATAGCGCTTCAACCAGAGGTGACTGGAAGCCGGTCACAACAGTGATTTCGTTAATCCCGGTGGCCAGTAAGGCATCAATTTGCCACTCGATAATTGGTTTTCCCGAGATCGGCAAGAGGCACTTTGGGATATTTTCAGTTAGCGACCGCAGTCGCCGCCCTTGACCAGCACTAAGAATAATCGTTTTGATAGAGCTTTTTGGTTTGTCGCTAGTCATATCCGGTAGTCTTCTGAATTTTCAAGAATAATCATAAATCGTATTTCTGTACTATTTTCAGCGTCATTTCCATTCAATCTTGAGGTCAACAACAGGAAGGTTGAGTGATGAATTCACGACAGAGATGCACCTGATCGATTGGCAGGGACAATGGCAGGGACTATAAGGTAGTCCATCCATTGTATTCTGCCAGTAAATGTCGAGTTGATTTTTAGTGGGTAACTACTCAGTACATGGGACCGCTGACTGAGTGACCGGTGGTATACCATTTGAACAACTGGCCATTGATGCTGCTCAGGCGAGCAATGGACTCAGATCCGGTATCGTATCCACCTCCGTTGGAAAGGGGTTTTCATCCCCTGTGCGCACTCGCCCCAAGAATGCTATCTTGTTCAGTTGTGCACTCTGATAATCAATTAACGCGTCGCCTATCATCAGCACTCGTTCGGGCGAAAGGGCGTGGGCCGACAAAATATCTGCGATCAGCGTTTGTTTAGGCGTGGGGGAGCCACGTACCCCCGTGAAATAAGAGGCTAGCCCACGGCGTATAACAATCGTATTAAGCTCTGCTTCCGGTGTACCGGATGCAACAAACAAAGGTATTCTTGTGGATTCCATACGAATTAATTCCGCTGCACCAGGCACTGCCTCGCTGGCAATGACGGCTTCAACCACCAGTTCGGAGAACCGTCGATCCAGTTGTTGCTCTTCATCCGGCGTCAACGGAGGCTTCTCCAGTAAGTGCTGCTGAAAATAATGAAATTTCTGGTAACGTGACATACCGCCGTTCAATCTGTGATATCGCGCGACCTCAGCCATTACCGTTTCACCATAAGTTCGATAGAGATTAGCAAAAGCCTGCGTTTTGATGTCGCCAGACTCAACCACCACGCCATCGAAATCGAAAATGATGGCTTGCCAGTATGCTGTCTTCATGCTCTGTTGGCGGATACCGAGGGTGTGGCCTCATCATCGTCGCCGGAGTGGTGTATGGTTTTGTGAATATCACTGAGACAATCAAGCAGACCCTGGCCAAGATCGACATGTTCGTTAAGAACCAGCTTGCGGCCGATGCGGGGTTGAAATGCATAGGGAGTGATTTCATAGTGATGCACCGCATTGGCTTCGTCAAAATGTAATGCTATTTTCCAGGGCATGATTTCCGAGATCATCGTCATGACATCCTTGATGCGCAACCGTTCCTGTCCTGTCAGAATCAGATGGCGGTTGGCAAATTCTGGCTCCAGTACCTGTACGCTCATGCGGGCTGCGTCCTCCACATGGATGTACTCGCGGATCGCATCACCGCTACCATGATAGGTTATCGAATGCCGTTCCACCGCTTCGTGCAGCATTCGGTAGATACCATTGCGTGCATCAGCACGCCTGCCATAAAGAGACCCGTAGCGTAAAATACTATAATCCAACCCATAGCGCTCGTGATAGGTTTCGATAAAACGCTCTGCCGCCTGCTTGCTGGCCCGGTAAAATGAGCCGGACTCGGAGTAGACATAAACGGTGCTGGCAAAGACGAAGCGGTGGGCTCCAGCGAGACGGGCGGCCTCCAGCGCGTGCATATTACCCAATACATTGATTGTGGCGGTAGCCAACGGTTTGTCATGGGCCTCATCAATGTCTGCTATGGCGGCAAAATTGTAAACTACATCTGCACCTTTGGCTGCTTCCGTCACCTGATCAAGTTCCATAATGTCACCGGTGATCATTTCCTGATCGTGTCTCTGGTGGGGCGATGGACGGCGATCAAACAAGCGCACCCGATAGCCGGCGGCAGACAATGCATCAGCCACATGACTGCCAAGAAAACCACTGGCGCCATATACAACCGCAATTTCGTTAGTCATTCCCTGTTTACCTGTCTTTCATTAGACCCACGTTAATCAGGCCTTGCCGCAGATTTTCCGCCGCTTCAATTTCCATACGTTGACGCGACTCCTTGGCAAGAGAGCCAATATGTGAGGTGAGAATAGCGTTGTCGCATTTGAGCAACGGGCCGCGGTAGGGTTCCTCCTCGAAAACGTCGAGGGCGGCCGCGCCCAATTGTCCGGAAGCCAAGGCCTCAGCCAAGGCGGTTTCGTCGATAAGGCCGCCGCGGGCGGTGTTTATCACCACTGCGCCGCGTTTCATGCGTGCGAAAGCTGCCTTGTTCAGTAAATGGTGGGTGTCAGCGTCATAGGTGAGATGCAGGCTGACGACATCCGCCTCTGCCAGAAGCCTTTCCAATGACACTAACTCTATTCCTTGCGGTGCTTGTTTTACATAGGAATCATGTGCTACAACCTTGGCATCAAAAGCCTGGCACAAACGGGTAACACGCCTGCCGACGCGTCCCAGGCCAATGATACCCACGGACTGAGCAGCAAGCAACTGGCCCTGCGTTCTTGGCCACTCTCCCTCACGGAGTAGTCGATCAATCTTGCATATTCGCCTCAACGCGCCCAACATCAAACCCATAGTGAGTTCAGCTACTGCTTGTGCCGGGGCCTCTGGCGTACTGAGAACCGCGATACCGTAGCGCTTTGCTGCGGCAAGATCAACACTATCCAGGCCGCTTCCGCAGCGAGACACAACTTTCAGGCTTTTGGCAGATGCGAAAACGCGTTCTGTCAGGGGCTCTATACCAGCGATCATCCCGATGGTATCCCCACCCAGTAATTGTATGGCTTCGTCTTCAGTGAGTTTGCGCCCGTGGTTATTGCCGGCAATATGCATTCCCTCTTCAAGTAAATGCTGAAGATGGGGATTGTTGTCCACATCAAACGACGACGTGGAAATGACAAGTTTGCTCATAGCGTTGCCCTTATATTCTGCATGTGACTGCGGCAAAGCGTGTCGAGGATACGAATATCCAGCCCGTAACCAAGAAAATTGAAACCGGCTTCAATATTGCGCCGCAACTCGTCTGGATTCGGCTCTACCACATGAATACCCCCAGGCTTGCCTAGCCGGCGGCCAGCCTCTCGTACCTGTTCGATGGCGGATTGAACCTCAGGATAGTCAAGTTCGCCAGGCCGGCCCATGGAACCGGACAGATCGTAAGGACCGATGATATAGGCATCAATTCCGGGAACGGAAAGAATGGAATCAATGGCATTGACCGAGTCAATATGCTCTATCATGGCTACGATGACTGCATTATCTTCCAACCAGCGGCGGTATTGTTGAAATCGTGCGCCATAACCTTGAGCCCGGGCGAGACCGACTCCGCGCCGGCCCCGAGGCGGATAATAAACAGCTTGTACCGCAGCTTCGGCGTCAGCGGCGGTTTTGACCATAGGTACCATCACGCCCGCTGCACCGGCGTCCATGACGCGCTTGATCTGGTCAGGGTGATTCGACGTTAGTCGTACGATAGCGGGACACTGTTGCCCATCGAGTACTTGGATCAGCATTTGAACTTCGCTCAGTTCCAGGACACTGTGCTCTGTATCCAGTACCAGCCAGTCAAATCCGGCAGCAGCCATGATTTCGGCGACTGCTGGATGTCCCAGCGTGACCCATGAGCCTATGGTTAACGCATTCCGGGCCAGTTTTGATTTTAATTGCATGGGTATTCCTTAAGGAAAGCTGCTTGAAGGCGCGTTGCAGAGGGGGTACCTGATTCAATACGAAGCCAGCAGAGGATCGGCTTCCATCAATCCAGCCACACGCTCCAGATCGGCCTGCGTGTCCACTGCCTGCGTGTTAAACTTCGTTTTTACCATCTTCACTCGATAACCGTGCTCCAGCAATCGTAGCATGTCAACGGATTCTAACTGCTCCAGCGGAGTGGAAGGCAGTCGGGCGAAATCGAGCAACGTTTCGCGTCGGAATGGAATAATGCATACCTGTTTGTAGGCGAATGCATGCATAAAATCTGGTTGAGACAACGCTGGAGTGGTCGGTATCGGTTGTCGGGACATATAAAGAGCGTCCCCCTGCTGATTCACCACCACTTTAATGGTGTTGACATCGTAGAAGTCTGCTTTGTCATCAATAGCGCGCATCAGGTTAACGCAGCCCAGCAGCGGATCGTGCCGAAATGGTTCCACCGCGGCGTTGATCATCTCTGGGTGGGTCATTGGTTCGTCGCCCTGTACCATAACGATAAGCTCGGCATCAATTCCGGCAACCGCTTCGGCAACGCGATCACTGGCACGCTCATGAGTGTCGGCGGTCATTATGACGGGAGCGCCAAAATCCTGCGCGGCACACCGGATTTCTTCGTCGCAAGTAGCTATATAAGTAGCATTCAAGGCACTACTCAGGGCAACGCGTTTGTAAACATGCTCCAGCATAGTTCGGCCTAATAGCTTGGAAAGCGGCTTTCCGGGGAAACGCGATGAACCCATGCGCGCCGGTATTACAGCAATTGTTTTCATTAGTTGGTTATTCACATTTTGCGTTTATCAGTTATGGACGCGCGCGTTCCATCCCGTTGCTGGCAATTGTATAGCCTTGCACGTCAGCGGCAACGGAGTTTGTTTGCTCTGAACGCTATCCTACCATTAGCGGGGATACTCTGCGAGAACTTGGAGCAGGTTTCCATCTTGGGAAACTCTTGGGATAAGTTCTCTCTGGAGCGCTTGGTTGTCAGCCGAGGCGGCAAACGATGTGCGCAATGCCCTGCGCATTTCACTGGTAAACGAGCATCCGCGAGTGTACAATTACGCGCTTTTTCGCCACACGAATTTCATCTGATTGTCGAATAAAATTATGGATATACTGCCTGTTCATGCCGAGATGATAACTCGGACATGAAAGCTCTTTTTTTTCTCCGTCATTATAACGACATTGATCATGTAACCCCGGTCATCTACAAATGGATTGATACGGGTCATACCTGCGACATTGTCCTGATCGGCAACTCGCGGTTTCGCAATGACTACCGCATTGAATTTC
>CAJDUY010000046.1_pt1 | contig 11441 bp, 16 predicted proteins | sample 7390911 | NCBI WGS metagenome assembly CAJDUY01 (sample SAMEA7055686, study PRJEB34461) | soil metagenome | biome: terrestrial ecosystem; feature: Peninsula; material: soil | place: Antarctica | collected 2016 | reverse complement strand
TGCAAAACATGCCCATGAATATGGACAACATGCACAAAAACTAACCAGACAATCGGGCAGGCGCATGACCTGCCCGATTCAATTGTAGACAAAGGAAATGACTATGAAAAGATTTCTAATGGCCGTTATCGCAGCTTTGACAGCGGGTTTGATCGCCACGCCTATTTATGCCGCGGATACGCATGAATCCCATCATGCGGGGACCGAAGCGCAGAGGAGCTACGCTGTGAAGGGTGAGATCATTTCGGTCGATCAGGACGCCGGCAAGGCCAAGATCCGGCATGAAGCCATTCCCGAACTTGGCTGGTTCGGAATGACGATGGTATTTCTCGCTGCGGACAAGAACCTGCTGAAGAACGTCAAATCGGGCGACCAGGTTGATTTCACGATTGCAAAGAATCCGTCGAGTGGGCAATACACCATTCAGACATTGCAGCCAGTGCAATAGTCAATAGCACGAGGTACATGATGATTCAGGAACATATCCATTCTGCTTTTTGCGTGAGTCGCGTTATTGCAGTGGAACAGTCTTCTGTTGCCAACGCGATTAATGATGCGCTTGATGCACGCGAACCAGACATATTGATGCGGAATCATAAAAATATTGAGGTTATTGGTTGTTATGAGGTTCTCGCGAATTATAAAGGTAATCAGGAGGGATCGTGCGGCATAGCGGTCGGAGTAAGACATGGCGGTAATTGAACTGGCTAAACTGGCGGGCGTGGCACCCAATGTCATCCGCTATTACACGCGCATTGGATTGCTGAAACCGGCACGTAGCACGGGTAACAACTACAGGCAATATGGCCCGGATAGTGTGCGGCGCGTGTGGTTTATCCGGCTTTCCCAACGTTTGGGGTTTTCTTTGGGTGAAATTGCTGAAATTATCGAAACCAGTCGCCAGGGCAATAACCCTTGCCCCATGGTACGGGAAACCATCCAGCGGCGCATGAATGAAAACAGCCGCGCCTTGGCGGATCTGGTGGCTTTGCAGAACCGGATGGAACGCGCGCTGGCCCAATGGAGAACCCTGTCGGACGGGATGCCCGATGGCCATGCGATATGCAGCCTGATTGAAGCGGTTGCAGAAACAGATGCTTGACATGTGTGCTACTCACAGGTTTTCAATGTGGTTTAAGTATCACTATCTCGACGATTAGCAAGGGAGGATGGAGGCATGAATACCGAGCAGATGGCACCAGCCCTTACCGACGTCGCCGGGACAGTCAGGGCCAGGCGAATCCTGCAGCGCCTATTCCAGGATTACAGCGATAACCTCACGATTCGATTGTGGAATGGTGAGACGCTAATTCTTGGTCAAGGCTCACCGGAAGCTGCGCTGATTTTCCATCATCCACGCCCGTTGCGCGACCTCATCCTGTTCCGCGATCCACTGCGATTGGCCGAGGCTTATTTTGCCGGACATGTGAGTGTGGAAGGGAGTATCTATTCCCTTTATGGACTCAAAGATCACCTGCGGTCGCTGAGTTTATCTTTGCAGGAGAAAGCCGCTCTGGTAAGTGACGCACTCTTTTTGCGGGACGGCTCAGGACGGAAAATGAGCGCGACGGCATTTCCCACACGCTGGGCGTCATTGTCAAGGCTGCGCAGTTGGCGTGGTCACTCAAAAAGTACCAACCGTTCAAAAAAAAGCGGGAGGTTTGACGCCGTTCCCTTGACGCGGCGAGATTTGTATCCTTTTAGTGCTAAATAACCATGAGGAGCAAAAAATGGAGCACAAACATGATTCTCACAATAATGACCCGCAGCAATCAAAAGTAAAGTGGGTATTTATCGGTTTCCTCCTCATTGCCGGATATTTCCTCGTTACCGAGCACAGAGCGCATCTTTACGGGTGGTTCTCAGCCTATGGAATCTGGTTGTTGTTGCTCGCTTGCCCCTTGATGCACCTGTTCATGCACGGTGGCCATGAGTCAGATGACGCATCGAACGAATCAACAAAGGAGAGCAAATAATGAATCATTCAACAGAACCTGGCTATGGATTGTGGTCATTGGTGATTATCAACTCGCTGGTCTTTATCATCTTTGCCTTCAGTTTCGCCAAACCGCAGACATCGCGTGACTGGCGCTCGTTCGGCGCCTTCTCGGCTTTTCTGGTCGCACTGTTTACCGAGATGTACGGCTATCCACTCACGATTTACCTGCTCTCGGGCTGGCTATCGACACGATTCCCCGGGGTCGACTTGTTATCTCATGATGCGGGCCACTTGTTGGAGGAAATGTTTGGCTGGAGAACGAATCCACACTTTGGCCCATTCCATATCGCCAGCAGCATCCTGATTGGTGGGGGCTTCTGGTTGCTCGCCTCGGCGTGGCAGAGGCTCTACGCTGCGCAACGCCAGCATACGCTGGCTACAACCGGACCGTACGCAAAAATCCGGCATCCGCAATACGCCGGATTCGTGATGATCATGTTCGGCTTTCTGTTGCAGTGGCCAACTCTGATCACGCTCGTGATGTTCCCGATTCTGGTATTCATGTACGTACGTCTCGCGCAACATGAAGAGCGGGAGGCACGCGCTGAATTTGGGGGTGTTTACACTCGCTATGAGGCAAGCACGCCCGCATTTTTTCCAAAGTTTGGCAAACAAATCCAGGCATAACGTCTGGTCAGGCTTGGTTTTTATTCAATTATCCAAAGAGGAATTATCATGCAAACTGAACGATTGAAAGTAACAGGAATGACTTGCGGCGGTTGTACAGACAGCGTAGGGCATGCGCTTAAGGCGATTAACGGTGTCAGTGACGTGAACGTGTCACTTGGCAGTGGTGAAGCTACCGTGCAGTTCGATGAGAGACTGACCTCGCCTGAGCAATTGAAATTGGCTGTGCAGCGCGCAGGCTATGGCATTGCTACCACAAATCCTGCACAAATCCCTAAAGGCAAAGGTGGCTGTTGCGGCTAACTCGTGCTGCTAAAACCCGGGGATAAATTCGTATGAAACATCCGGGATAAATGGCAGTAGAACTGTAGCAAAAATTTGATTTGATACAGGAGAAAATCATGGAATGGCTTTCACAAAACTGGGTTTGGGTGCTGTTTTTCGCTGCATTTATCGCGATGCATATGTTTGGCCATGGAAAGCATAGTGGACACGGCGGTGGGTGTGGTGGTGGCCATGATGACTCCAAGCTCGCAAGCAAAGACAGTGAGCAACGTACTTCCCAACAAGGCTCGGGTCATCAACATTAACTATTGGGTATTGGGCTTCGAGAAGGAGGCAATGAAATGCTGAATATTAAAGTTGTGACTTGGTCGTTGGCAATATGGACAACGTTTAGCTACGTATTTTGTGTTGTATATGGCTTGGTAACGCCTTCAAGTATGCATATGTCGGCGTTCCTACAACAAGTCCTGCCGGGGTTCGAACCGAACAACTGGCGTGGATTCGGCATCGGTCTGATTCAGAGTTTCCTCTATGGCGTTTATGCAGGCGTAGTGTATGTACCCGTTTACAACTTTTTGCATCGCAGATGGGAGGGACAATAAATGAGCAAGAAAACCGACGAACAAGAGTCGGGCGGGCAAGTGTCCTCGATCTCAAAAAAAGACTACAAGGATAACCTGCGCAAGCTACAGGTCGAACTCGTCAAGCTGCAGCGGCACTTCATTCAGTGCAATGACAAGATACTGATCATTTTCGAAGGTCGTGACGCAGCGGGCAAGGACGGCACGATCAAGCGCATCGTCCAGCATTTGAGTCCGCGCGAAACCCGCGTCGTGGCTCTTGGCAAACCTTCGGACCGGGACCGAACATCATGGTACTTCCAGCGTTATGTCCCACACCTGCCGGCAGCGCAGGAACTCGTGCTGTTTAACCGCAGTTGGTATAACCGCGCCGGTGTTGAGCGGGTCATGGGCTTCTGTACCGATGCTGAGCATGAGGAGTTCATAAGCTCGGTTTCAGATTTTGAGAACATGCTGATCCGCTCCGGCGTTAAGCTCCTCAAGTACTACCTCGACATCAGCAAAGCCGAGCAGAAGCAACGCTTGGATGATCGCAAGACCGATCCACTCAAGCAGTGGAAAACCAGCACGATTGACGCACAAGCGCTCAAGTACTGGAAGCAATATAGCGCTGCCCGCAATGAGATGCTGGCGCGCACGCACAACCCTATAGCGCCGTGGACAATCGTGCGCGCCGACGACAAGCATCTGGCGCGGATCAATGTTATCAAGGATGTGCTCAGCCGGCTTCATTATGCAGACAAGGACGAGCAGCTGATTCTGCCGGACCCACAGATTGTACTGACATACGATGCTTCATATCTTGAAAACAGCCTACTCGCGTCATAACCAGATACGCAACAGTTACTGCTGTGTGAAAATGAGTGAGGAGATACGATGAAAACCAGCATTATTGAAGTAGGCGGGATGCTCTCAGCGCTGAGCGCGCAGGGCGTCGAGAAACAGCTCAGAAAACTGCCAGGCATCGAGAAAGCCGAGGTCAACTACGTTGCAGGCAGCGCGACCGTGGTCTATGACGAGAAGGTCATCGGCCTCAAGGAAATCAAGGCCAGGGTACATGAGTGCGGCTATCACTGTCGCGGCGAGTCGCTGCCAAAACACGTGTGTCAAGCGGGCGCGAATCAGTGAAACGGCCAGTTGGCAAAGTGACCGGAGATGTAAATACATGTTGAAGATGAAACCGACGGAGGAGACACGATGAAAACGAGCGTTATTGAAGCGCACGACATGCTCTCGGTATGGAGTGCGGATGAAGTCGAAAAGCGGATTGGCGAGGTGCCGGGTGTCGAAAGCGTTACGGTGAATTTCGCTGCGGGAAGTGCCACCGTGCGCTACGACGAAACCCGGCTCGAGGTCGCCGATATCAAGTCGGCCGTGCGCCAACGCGGGTATGAGTCCGCTGCGCCCGCCGTCGATTCGGCGGGCGACGGGCACGAAGGCCATGCAGCACCGGGCGCGCCGCCCGCAACTCCCGCAACTCCCGCAACTCCCGCACCCCCTGCACCGAAACCTTCCCCGGACGTCGCTGCGGCCGCGCCTGAGGCTGAGGGCAAACAGCAAGACAAAACGAATGAAGCAACAACAACCAAGTAGGAGAAGATCATGACGATAACGAATGTTTCACAAGAAGCCACCCGTGGATTGCCGCAAGCCTTGAGAACTGCTCAGGAGGCGATCCATCTTCCTGAAGTCGAGGAAATGCTTCGCAGGCTGTCTGAGTACAACCTCGGCGTCTGCATGCCGCATATGCATGACGAGCGAACAGGCGGGTTCCAGCCGCTTGCGGATGAAGTCATGCAGGTGGAATCCGGTTTGGCAGTGTCCTTCCGGCCGGTGGCAGAAATTGCAGGCCAGGCAGATCGCTTTCTCCCCGTGGGATGGTTCTGGCGCGCCGGTGGTTCGACACCCTCGGCAGTGTGCGAAATGGTTCGGGCGGAAGGACCCGGCGGAACACAGCGCTACGACAAACACAAGATGTAAGAGAAAACCGCGGGGGGTGCTTCACCTTCCCGGCGGCTCCTACTAAAGATATTAAGGAAGCGCGATGAAAACGAGCGTTATCGAAGTCCACGACTTGCTGTCCGTGTTGAGCCTGGACGAAGTGGAAAGGCGGGTCGGCGAGGTGCCGGGTGTGGAAAGTGTTACGGTGAATTACGCTGCAGGAAGCGCCACCGTGCGCTACGACGAAACCCGGCTCAAGGTCGCAGATATCAAGTCGGCCGTGCGCCAACGCGGGCATGAGTCCGCTGCGCCGCCCGCAACTCCCGCGCCCCCTGCACCGAAACCTTCCCCGGCCGCGCCGGCCTCCGCTCCTGCGCTCGCGGCTGCGCCGGTGCCGGTACCGGACGCTAGGCCTGCCGCGGCTCCCAAGCCTGACGCTGCGCCATCGGCGCCCGCAGCCGCCGCTCACAAGGGGCACGCGGCGCCCGACGGGAAGCCGACCAAGTCAGCGGAGATGGCGCATGAGATGGGTCATGGCGGGGGCAAGGATCTGCCGGCCATGGTGCGCGACATGCGCAACCGCTTCTGGATCTGCCTCGCGTTCAGCGTGCCGATTTTTGTCTATGCGCCAATGGGGGGGCTGTTCGCGCCGCCCGCGCCGCCATTTGGCCTGCAGCTCAACCTTTGGCTGTTCTTCCTCGCCAGTGCCGCCGTCCTTTATCCGAGTTGGCCGTTCTTCGTCGCCGCCTGGCGCGCGCTCAGGAACGGCGTGCTCAATATGGCGGTGCTGGTAGTACTGTCGGTGGGCACGGGGTACTTGTTCAGCGTCGGCGCCACGTTCTTTTTCAAGAGCGATCAGTTCTTTGAGGCCGTCGCCGTGCTGCTGGTGTTCATCCTGCTCGGCCACTGGCTGGAAATGCGCGCCCGCGCCGGCGCCTCGACTGCGATTACGGCCCTGATGGACCTTGCGCCGCCGAAGGCCAACGTCATTCGCGAGGGCGCCGAGGTGGAGGTGCCAACCGCTGAAGTGAAGGCGGGGGACATCGTGGTGATCCGGCCGGGCAACAAAATCCCGGTCGACGGCACGGTGGAGCAAGGTGAATCGCTGGTTGACGAGTCCATGCTGACCGGTGAGTCGATGCCGGTCCAGAAGGGTCCTGGCGCCACGGTGATCGGTGCGACCATCAACACCAGCGGCAGCTTTCGCTACAAGGCAACCAAGGTCGGCGCCGACACCGCGCTGGCGCAGATCGTGAAGCTGGTGCAGGAGGCGCAGAACTCCAAGGCTCCGGCGCAATTGCTCGCGGACAAGGCTGCCCAGTGGCTGGTCATTGCCGCGATCGTCTTCGGTCTTGCGACCTTTGCCGTGTGGTTCTGGTGGATCGGCCAGCCGCTGCTGTTCGCGGTGACGCTGACCATCACCGTCTTCGTCATCGCCTGCCCGGATGCCTTAGGGCTCGCCACGCCCATGGCGGTGATGGTGGGCACCGGCTTGGGCGCCATGAACGGCATCCTGTTCAAGAATGCCTCGGCGCTGGAGGACGCCACCAAGCTCAACGTCATCATTTTCGACAAGACCGGCACCCTCACCATCGGCAAACCGGAAGTCGTGGACATGGTGACGGCGGAAGATGTCACGGAAGACGCGCTGCTGCTCGCGGCCGCCGCCGTCGAACAGGGGTCCGCCCACCCGCTCGCGCAGGCCATTCTGCGCCGGGCCTCAAAACTTGCAGTCGTCGCGCCGACGGGTTTCAAAAGCCTCGATGGCATGGGCGCGCAAGCAGAAACCGCAGGCGGCACGGTATTCCTCGGCAACCGTCTGCTGATGGATACGCAAAAGCTCGCGCTCGGGGCCCTCGAGGCCGATGCCGCCCGGCTGCAGGGCGAAGGCCGAACCGTGGTTCACGTGGCTCAGAACGCTCGCGTGATCGGGCTCATCGCTATCGCCGACGCGGCGAGGCCAACCGCCAAGGCCGCCGTGGCAAAGCTGCGCGAGCGCGGTATCGAGGTGGTGATGCTGACCGGTGATAATGCCGGCACCGCCAAGCGTATCGCCGCGGACCTCGGCATCGACAGCGTACTGGCCGACGTGCTGCCAGGCCAGAAGGCCGAGAAAGTGAAGGAGCTGCAGGCCACGGGTAAGAAGGTCGGAATGGTAGGCGATGGTGTCAACGACGCGCCTGCGCTGACGCAGGCGAACGTCGGTTTTGCCATCGGTGCCGGCACGGACGTGGCGATGGAAAGCGCCGATGTCGTGCTGATGAAGAGCGACCCCTACGACATCGTCGCCGCGATCGAGTTGTCGCGCGCAACCTTGCGCAAGATGCACCAGAATCTGTGGTGGGCAGTAGGCTACAACGTGATCGCGTTTCCGCTCGCCGCAGGTGTCCTCTACCCGTTCGTGCTGAGCCCCGCGATCGCGGCACTGTCGATGTCGGGCAGTTCCGCGGTGGTAGCGATCAACGCGTTGATGCTCAAGCGCACCAAGCTCGCCGGCATCCATCAGCCTGGGAAGGACGCGGCGGTAAAAAAAAGTCCCTAACAATCCAGAATAAAAAATCAACTGCCTCAGCTGGAGGCTAATGAATATGAGCTATTGCACTGTCCGAAATTTTATATCCAAGAGCGCCGTTAAGAATGCACTTGGCCCTAGTAAGCGTCTCTATTTAAATTAGGGGTATCTATAATTATGATCACTGCAATATGCGATGTTTTAAAGGAATGTTATAGCCGGGGCTGGATTTCAACCCGAGATGGGAATGGATCAGTACGTCGAAAAAATGAAAATTGGATTTACATAACACCATCTGGCACAAAGAAGCAGCGCCTTGATGCTGAGAGCTTGGTCAAGATGGAGTTTCAGGCAGATAAATCCCTTGTAAAGGTTAGCACCGAGGCAACAGGTAAGCCTAGTGGCGAAATAGAACTGCATAGACGGCTTTTGTTGGAGCTTCTTGATACCCGGTCAGTTATCCATGTCCATCCAACTTATACAATCGCGGCTATGTATGCTGGGTATGATTTGCAAGCACTTTCATTAGGATTCCCCGAAATTCATCGATACACAAATGTCGCTCCAAACGTTCCTATTGTACCTGCCATCAGCTATGAGCTGGCTGAGGCAACATGCCAAGCACTGGAGCTACAGCCGGACGGCGCTATATCTGCAGATATTGTAGGCTTGGATCGTCATGGGGTAATAGCAGTGGCCAGGGATCCTTGGACTGCTTTTGAGCACATTGAAAGGCTTGAACATATTTGTCAGATTGTGCTGGCTAGTGGTGTAGTAAATGGGGCGCCATCTGGGGGCTAAACTCACCCACCCGAACCTCAGGTTGAGGGAGAGTCGACTTCAGCAGTGTTCAGCCTCAAGTCTTGCTCAACAGCTCAAGCATTCGGTGTTAGCGGGAATTGATTGGTCGGATGATGCGGACCAGCCTGACTGGAGCGCGGAGCTTGATGCAGTCGCAATCTCACAAACCAATGTGAAGGCGTCAACATGATGGTCAATGCGCAGCACTCAGCCGGTGTGCCCGGAGCCACCATGGCCGCGCTACTACTTGCCGTCTTCACGGTGTCGGTCGGTTATGGCGTAGTGCTTCCTCTGCTGCCCTACCTGATCGAGCGGCTCCTGGGAGCAGGAGTCGAGGCGGCGCAGATTTCCCGGCACACCGGGTTGCTGACTGGCGTTTACGCGCTGGCGCTCTTCCTGTTTGCTCCAGCGTGGGGCCGACTATCCGACCGGCTTGGACGTCGTGGCGTGCTGCTGGTTGGACTACTCGGTTTCGGTGTCACCATGATGGTTTTCTCGTTCATCGAGAGTCTCACTGCTGTGTACGCCGAGCGCTTCCTGAGCGGCATGTTCGCCTCGGCGGTGACACCGGTCGCGGCGGCTACCATCGGCGATTTCACAACTGAGGAAGGACGCGGCCACCGGCTCGCATTTGTCAGTATGGCTGGCATCATCGGCTTCCTGCTCGGCCCAATGCTGGGCGTGTTCGTTACACGCTTTGCTGCGAATTTCTTCAGCGCCGCCATGCCGGCCGGATCGGTAGCAATCCCGCTCGCGGCAACTGCACTGCTCGCCTTTCTCATCACGCCTATGGTTGCGATTGCCGTTCCAAGGAGACGAATCCATGATCAATCAAAGAAGGCAGTAAGAGGCTCGGCCGATAGGGACGCATGGCTCATGCAAAAGCTGCTCATGCTGACTTTCATTGTTGCGGCCGGCGTCGGGGTCTTCGAGGTCGGACTTGCGCTACGTGGCAAACAGGAACTTGGTTTAACCCCGTACCAGATCGCGCTGATGTTCACCGAGTGCAGCCTGAATCATGTTAGTGATGCAAGCAATCGTATTTTCGCCCGGGGTCAAGCCGGATATGACCCGCTGGTTCATCGCGCCCGCACTGGCCGTGCTGGCGGTCGGGCTGCTCCTCGTGCCGTTGGCGTCGGATTTCACCTTGATGCTGGTCGTGATCAGTGCCGTCTCTGCCAGTGCTGGCATTCTCTCGCCGGTCCTGATTTACTGGATTTCGACCAAGGCTGGGCACGCACAGGGATGGGAACTCGGCAAACAAACGGCAGCGGCCAGTCTTGGGGTCACTGCGGGCTCGGTGGCAGGCGGACTTCTCTTCAATATCGCCACCTTGCCTGGCGCCTCCTTTCTCCTGACCGCCGGGCTTGCTGCGCTGGGCGTGCTGCTAAGCATTCGACTGCCGCATTTACTTGTGCCAAGCGATCTTGGGAACCACGACTCGCAACGAACCAGCGAATGTCTAATCCAACGAGGGCGACCCTAGATGGGTACAGGCGGCGGCGCCATCCAGAACAAATTTGAAGGAAAGATCATGAACAATGAAACAGATGTCAGCCACCCGCTATGCCCCCTGCTACCCACGGATGTCGAGGGATTTGACGCGCTGGCCGAGCTGGCCCTGGACATGCGCTCATCGTGGAACCATGCCACCGACCAGGTGTGGCGGCAGCTTGATCCCGAGCTCTGGAAACTGACCCAAAATCCCTGGGCCGTCCTGCAGACCGTGTCACGGGAGAAACTGCAGCGTGTTCTGGCCGACCCCGCCTTTCGTAAAATCGTTGATGATCTGGTGCAAGCCAGGCGCGATGCGGCGGCGGCGCCCGCATGGTTCCAGCAGGCCCATCCGCAATCGCCGTTGAGCTGTGTTGCCTATTTCAGCATGGAATTCATGTTGAGCGAGGCGCTGCCCATTTACTCGGGCGGGCTGGGCAATGTGGCCGGCGATCAGCTCAAGGCCGCCGGCGATCTGGGGGTGCCGGTGGTCGGCGTGGGGCTGCTCTACCAGCAGGGTTATTTTCGTCAGATGATTGGCCAGGACGGCAGGCAACAGGCCATTTACCCTTACAACGATCCCGGACAGCTGCCGATCACACCTTTGCGTAAGCCGAATGGCGAGTGGTTGCGGCTACAGCTCGACGTGCCGGGCCATCCGATCTGGCTGCGTGCCTGGCAGGTTCAAGTGGGCCGAGTGAAGCTGTACCTGCTGGACAGCAACGATGTGGCAAACTTTCCCCCGTACCGGGGGATCACCAGCGAACTTTACGGGGGCGCGCCGGACCTGCGCCTGATGCAGGAGCTGGTCCTCGGCATTGGTGGCTGGCGCCTGCTCGCAGCACTCGGCCTCGAGCCGGAGGTCTGTCACCTGAATGAAGGCCATGCGGCGCTCGCCGTGCTGGAACGCGCACGGAGCTTCATGCAGCAGAGCGGGCGGTCCTTTGAAGTCGCCCTGGCGGTTACCAGAGCGGGCAATCTTTTCACCACACACACGGCAGTGGCCGCCGGTTTTGACCGTTTCACTCCGGCCCTGATTGAACACTGTCTGGGTGGTTACGCCCGCAACCAGCTCGGCATTACCCTCCACGATTTGCTGGCGCTGGGCCGCCAGGATCCGAACGACGCGTCAGAACCTTTCAATATGGCTTATCTGGCGATTCGCGGCAGCGGAGCGGTGAATGGCGTGAGCCGCCTGCAT
>CAJDUY010000059.1_pt1 | contig 11456 bp, 12 predicted proteins | sample 7390911 | NCBI WGS metagenome assembly CAJDUY01 (sample SAMEA7055686, study PRJEB34461) | soil metagenome | biome: terrestrial ecosystem; feature: Peninsula; material: soil | place: Antarctica | collected 2016 | reverse complement strand
CGGGCTCTTCGCTCTTTAGAGCATCTCTAAAAATCCAAATTTTATCGCGCCATTTCGTTACTCTCGGAAAAATGTTCCCTTACCCAACAGACCTTGCTGCATCGGCATTTCTGCTCGTGCTGTGGCGGCAACTGCATGGAGCTGAGCCACAAAACGGGGTACAACGGGGCAAATACGTTTGCCGGCAACTTTGAGTTTTTAGAGATGCTCTTCAGAAAAGGGGTGGATGTTAGCCATTGGATACAGGCAATGAAATGGCGCATAGGCTATTTGCGCGTGAATAAACATATTATGGAGGGAAGAATGAACAAAGCTGTTCAAGGAGCGATCGGATTGGGATTGCTGTGTATGAGTGCTGTACCGGTAACGGCAGCGACAGACATTTCCAAATTACCCGTGGTAACCCAGGAATTGGTGGCACCGCCGTTTTTGCCCAAGCATGATCAGGTTGCCAAAGGGGGCCCCAAGGTAGTCAAGGTGCGCATGGAGACTATCGAAAAGCTGGTGCAGATTGCACCGGATGGCACCAAGATGTGGGCATTGACATTCAACGGCACCGTTCCGGGTCCGCTGATCGTCGTGCATGAAGGTGACTATGTCGAACTGACACTGGTCAACCCGAAGACCAGCACCATGGCGCACAATGTTGACTTTCATGCATCGACCGGTGCGCTGGGCAGCGCTGGATTAACGCTGGTGGCCCCAGGTGAGGATGTAGTCGTGCGCTGGAAGGCGATCAAGGCCGGGGTATTTGTTTACCACTGCGCCCCGGGCGGAACCATGATCCCGTTTCATGTCATCTCCGGCATGAATGGTGCGGTCATGGTACTGCCGCGGGATGGCCTGAAAGACAACAAAGGCAAACCGGTGCGCTATGACCGGGCCTACTACATAGGCGAGCAGGATCTGTACTTGCCCAAGGACAAGGACGGAAAATACAAGACCTATTCCCAACCCGCAGAAGGCATGGCCGACATGCTTGAAGTCGGCAAGGGGCTGATCCCGACCCATGTCGTCTTCAATGGTGCAGTCGGTGCGCTGACCGGCGACAATGCGCTCAAGGCAAAAGTGGGGGAAAAAGTATTGTTCATTCATTCCCAGGCCAATCGCGATTCCCGTCCGCACCTGATTGGCGGCCATGGCGATCTGGTATGGCAGGGCGGCAAGTTCAGCGATCCTCCCTTGACTAATCAGGAAACCTGGTTCGTTCCCGGTGGCGGTTCGGGCGTGGCCTTGTATGAATTCAGGCAGCCTGCAACTCCGGCGATGGATCACTAAAAGAATCCAGTAGCATCTATCCCCGCGCGGCTTCAACCTAACGTTGAAGCCGCGTTTTTCTGTGTGATGCGTTTATCGAATATGAAATAAAATGAAGCTGGCCGATAAGCCGGGTTCTGTCATGGACAATCATTCCTCTAGACGCACGATTGCCCGTGCGCTCAAGCGACCTACCCGCAGGCTCAGCGAGCAACATCATCGCCTGCCTATTTGGTCTTGCTCCGGATGGAGGTTACCGCGTTTCACCGTAACTTAATACGCTCGTCTCTGTGGCCCTATTCCTCACCTCGCGGCGGCCGGCCATTAACCGGCATCCTGCTCTGTGGAGCCCGGACTTTCCTCTCCTTGCTTTTCACTGCTGAAAGGCAAGCAGCGACTGTCTAGCCAGCTTCGATGGAGATAGTATCATCAAACCGAATGTGCCACACAAACTTCCAGTGTCAAATATTTTTATCTGTAAGCGTAGTGAGTCATGGCGTTGTCCACCTTGAAACCGAGGCAGGATATAGCCGAGCAGTTCCCCAAGAGTAAGGGCGGTGGAAGCGGTATTCGATCTGGAGCAGCAATCCGCCGGTGCGCGCATCTGAATTGGATGGACGTGAGCATGAGCCAGAAACGTAAAACGGCGAAAAACCCAAGATTTATAAAATATCCGGGTTATGATTTCGAATTCGCAAAACCGGTGAGCCGTATGAACCGTCGTATATTACTTATTTCAGCATTAATTCTCATCCTATCTGGATGCGCGGCATCTGGACTGCGTGAACCGCTTCGCGTTTCCATAGCTGGAATGGAGCCGCTGGAGGGAAAAGGCATGGAAGCACGCTTCGCGGTGCACCTTAGAATTCAGAATCATGGTGAGACACCCTTTGATTATGATGGCGTCGCACTCGATCTGGATTTACGCGGAACAAGCTTCGCAAGCGGGGTAAGCGATCAGCAGGGCACAATACCGCGCTTTGGAGAAACGGTAATTACGGTGCCAGTAACAGTCCCTGCGACGGCGATCATTCGTCATGCCTTTGGGCTAGCCACCGGCGATCGTACCAAGGTCGACTACCGGTTACGCGGCCAACTTGGTGGGCCGGGATTCGCAATCGGGAGATACTTCGATTCCAAAGGGGAAATTACATTGCCGACGACGCCGCTAGAGAAATCTCACTGAATGCAATCGTTCACTTAATCTCCGACACCCCGCATGAGAGAGTCTTGTCGTAGTACTGAATCTACAAATGGTTCTCATCTCAATTCCTGGTGTATCAAGTAACACCATATTGTGCACGGTAGCTTTCTACCGCGCGAAGATTGTGCTCCAGATTCTTCCTGTGCCGAAGGTAATTTGTAATGTCCTCCAGATTGACGATGCTTGTGACCTGAATCCCATATGTGTGTTGAATTTCCTGCGTAGCCGAAAGCTCTCCATTACCCCGCTCCATCCGGTCAAGGGCAATGATGACTCCACATGGTATAGCGCCGGAAATACAAATATGGTTAACAGATTCACGCACCGAAGTACCTGCAGAGATGACATCGTCCACGATCAGCACTCGTCCGGCAAGTGGCGATCCAACAAGATTCCCACCTTCGCCATGGTCTTTCACTTCTTTACGATTAAAGCAGAAGGGATAGTTATATCCATTCTCGGCCAGAGCAATAGCAATAGAGCTAACCAGCGGGATGCCTTTGTAGGCGGGACCAAATAGCATATCAAACGGAAGCTGGGCAGCAAGAATGGCTTTGGCGTAAAATTGCCCCAATTTTCGAAGAGAGCCGCCATCATTGAACAATCCGGCGTTAAAAAAATACGGCGACATTCGTCCCGCCTTGGTCTTGAATTCACCGAAGCACAACACATTGTGGCTGATGGCAAATTCTATGAATTCCTGCCGGAAATCGGACATCGTTATGACAGTGGAAAAAAGACATGAGAATTATAACGCTTAATCTGAATGGCGTGCGCTCTGCCGCCAGCAAGGGGTTTTTTCGATGGTTGCCAACACAGCGGGCGGATATTGTGTGTGTGCAGGAATTGAAAGCTCAGGCTATCGACATCACGGGTGAAATGGTCTCACCTGATGGCTATCACGGTTATTTCCACTACGCTGCAAAGAAGGGATACAGCGGGGTAGGCATTTACAGTAGGCACAAGCCGGACAGTATTATTGAAGGGGTGGGTATCGCAGAAATCGATGCAGAAGGGCGCTATCTACGCGCGGACTATGGTTCATTGAGCGTGATATCCATCTATTTTCCTTCGGGTTCCAGCGGCGAACACCGAAAAGCCGCTAAATTCTTTTTCCTGGAGCGTTTTCTACCCATGCTCAAAGAACTCGCGGATTGCGGCAGGGAGATCATATTATGCGGTGACTGGAATATTGCTCACAAGGAAATCGATCTGAAAAACTGGCGTTCCAACCAGAAAAACTCCGGCTTTCTGCCGGAAGAGCGCAGCTGGCTTACAGAAGTTCTTGACGAGCTTAAATTTGTCGATGTATTCCGGCGAATCAACCCGGGAGCTGAGCAATATACCTGGTGGTCCAATCGGGGGCAAGCTTGGGCAAAGAACGTTGGTTGGCGCATTGACTATCAGATTGCCACACCCGAGATTGCTGGCAAAGCGACGGAAGTTTCGATTTACAAGGCGGAACGTTTTTCCGATCATTCGCCACTAACTATCGATTATGATTACAGCTTATGATCCCGAATCTGATAGTTAATCGCTCATCTTACGGTGTAATCAGCTCACCTGAATGCCGGACTTAGAATAATGCCCGCCGTCCTGTCCGGCTGGCTGCATGCCTTTCGCATTTACACCCATCCACGCGTGCTGGGAATGCTGTCACTGGGCTTCTCTGCAGGGTTGCCGCTGTTATTGGTAATGGGTACTCTTTCATTCTGGTTGCGGGAAGCAGGGATTGATCGCTCCACTATTGGCCACTTGAGCTGGATCGGGCTAGCTTATGGCTTTAAATGGATGTGGTCGCCGCTGGTGGATCGTTTGTCGTTGCCGCTATTAACGCGGTGGCTGGGCCGGCGGCGTGCATGGCTGTTGCTGTCACAAATTGTCATAGTCATTGCGCTGGTCGGCATGGCCAGCACGGATCCGATCGATAACCTGACGTATACGGTTTTTTTTGCTCTCTCTGTCGCTTTCGCTTCTGCCACTCAGGATATTGCGCTGGATGCCTATCGAATTGAAGCCGTAGCGCCAAGGCTTCAGGGAGCCATGGCCGCCACCTACCAAGCGGGTTATCGCGTGGCGATGATCCTCGCTTCTGCCGGAGTATTGTGGATAGCTGCGGCAGTAGATCCATCGGAGACGACTTACAACTATGCGCCTTGGCGGACCGCTTACTTGGCAATGGCTGCTTGCATGATTGTAGGTATTATCACTACCCTTATCATCCGCGAGCCGGAGGTTCCCGTCACCCGACTTATCTCCGAAAATGAAGATTACGCACGGAAAACCATTGCTCACTGGAATCTCGACGCGCGGCTCACGCAGATACTGGCCTGGCTGTATGGGGCTATGGTAGCGCCTTTTCGAGATTTTATCGTGCGTCATGGTCGCGAGGCCTTGCTGATTCTCGCATTGATCGCCATTTACCGCATATCGGACGTCGTCATGGGGGTGATGAGCAATCCCTTTTATGTGGATATGGGTTACACCAAGGATGAGGTGGCAACGATATCCAAGGTTTACGGAGTCATCATGACAATTGCCGGCGCGGCCATAGGTGGAGTACTCACGGCAAAAATCGGCATCATGCGCACATTATTTCTGGGAGCAGTGCTGTCGGCAGTGACTAATTTGCTATTTGTCTGGCTGGCCGGGCGTGGACACGACGTGAACGGCTTAATATTCACCATTTCTGCCGACAATCTATCGGGCGGCATAGCCTCATCCGCTTTTATAGCCTATCTTTCCAGTCTGACCAACTCCGCCTATTCCGCTACGCAATATGCGTTGTTCAGTTCGGTGATGCTATTGTTGCCGAAATTTATCGCCGGGTTCAGCGGCGACTTCGTTGATGCTTACGGTTATGCCAGTTTTTTTACTGGTACCGCATTACTTGGTCTACCTGTATTGGTGTTGGTATGGCTGGCCGGGCGGGCAAAATTTGAAGCTATAGATCACTCACCGCATCGCAAATGATATTCATGAATCATCATTTCTGCTGTTCAAATCGATAAAACGCCAGCATTCCCAGTAAATTAGGCAGAAAAGTAACTTGATGATCCCCGTTCATTACCCTGCGTTCGAGAATATGTGCGCCATGCTGATGACAAAATTCTTCAAAATCGCCAAGCGTACAGTTGTGAATATTAGGTGTTTCGAACCACTGATAGGGCAGCGTTTCCGAAACAGGCATGTGGCCGGATAACACTTGCAGACGATTTTTCCAGTAACCAAAATTCGGGAACGACACGATTCCCTCCTTGCTCACTCGCAGCATTTCCTTGACGATATTCTCTGTATTTTTTACTGCCTGCAGTGTTTGTGAGAGAACTACGTAATCGAACGATCTCGATTCGAAACTTAACAGACCCGATTCCAGATCGCTTTGAATCACATTTACTCCATTATTGAGACATGCCAGAACATTGGCGTCGTCAATTTCCACGCCATAGCCACGAACATTACGTGTATCGCGCAAAAAGCGAAGCAATGAGCCATCGCCGCAGCCAAGATCGAGTACTTTCGCGCACGGCTTTACCCACGCGGCAATAGCGGCAAAATCGGGCCGGAAAACAGTCCGAGGTGCTTTGGATGGAGTAATAGTATCAGTCACGTTCTTGGCATTCACAAAGCTTATCTGCTCTGTTTCAAAAAAGTTGTGTATATCAGCTCCACTCAATTGGTGACATGACGGTTCTCGTCAAGAACCAAACATACAGGAGGAAATCGCGAAATCCGGAATATTGTAGCGCTTAATGACAAATTACACCCAGGTCGCGTCGGTTTCGCTTCATGCGAGTCTACTATCCATATTGCATCAACTGTTCAAAGCTGCACGGCTGTACTGAATAGTTCAGAAAGAACTTCTGGATTGCCGCTTTCTCAGGAAAGACCATACTCCCTATTCGACAAATCGGCTCTTCTATAAAACTGTGCATTTTGCACTCACTCAACAAGAGATATAACGAGATACATGTAAGAAAACACGCGATCCCATCAAGGAAGGAAAAAAGAATTATCTTGCTCTTTGCGCCATTTCGACCAAGGCATGTCGAGCCTGCTGCGCGTCGAGCGCCATCTCCGCAAAACTGAAACGTAATGTTTTGTCATCGGCACGCACATCGAAACCGTCACAGTCGATACCCAGCATCTCCACATTCAGCGTCTCACATTGGTGGAAATGATGGCAATAGCGGTGCATCGTGTCGCGATGATCTGCGTTCATGTACGCGATGACATCATCTTCTTGCCCAATCAATGGGTAGGGCGGCACCAGGCAACTGGCGGCCGAAACCCAATGAATTTTGCCGAAGCCGCCAATGTAGCGCAGCGTCTGCGGCACGATGCGGTAGAAAGAAAAATCGCCCAGGGTGAGGTAGCCTTGCGCTTCCGGGAAGTAACGCAGATAGCGCGCACCAATCTCGTGCTTGCCGTCCGATATAAGCTGCGCCTCGCCCATCACCGTAACGCGCCCTTGTGACTGAATGCCGGCGTCACTCTTGCTGTGCGTGACGAGGCTCACGCGAGGGTCGTACTGGATATTCTTGGTATGTTCCGCCAAACTGCTGATGAGGATGAGCAGGCTCCCGTCGTGATCCACCAGATAAGGCGTGATGGAGCCGAACGGATGGCCGTTGAATTTCTTCGATAAGGTGCATAAGACCCCATAACGGTGGGCGCGTAATATCTGACGGACTGCACGCGCGTTGTTCATGGAGCTCCCAATGAGGCCCTTTTTAAAATTCGAAACTTCAAGTAACACTTATTTGGCCTAAACAACAGAACGCGAGCAATCATGAGGAACCGTATAAGTAATCCACGAAGCAGGCGTTGCAAACATGAATTTTTAGAGTCCCCCAAGTGTAGCTTGCCGCTTACGTCGCAATGTTGTCCATATAGGCCCGCACCAGTTTGTGATAATGGCGGTCTTCCATCAAGAATGAGTCATGGCCATGGCTGGAAGTGATTTCTGCATAACTGACATTCAGCTCGTTATCCAGCAATGCTTTGACGATGGCGCGCGAGCGCTCCGGCGAAAAACGCCAATCGGTGGTGAATGACAGTACCAGGAAATTTGCCTGGGCGGTACGGAATGCCGCACCAAGGTCGCTGTTGTGCTGATGCGCGGGGTCAAAATAATCCAGCGCCTTGGTCATCAGCAAATAGGTATTGGCATCAAATTGATCAACGAATTTATCTCCCTGGTAACGCAAGTATGACTCGATTTCAAACTCCACATCGAAACCAAATGCAAGCGCTCCATTACGCAACTCCCGTCCAAATTTCGCCGCCATCGAGTCGTCTGATAAATAGGTAATGTGCCCTAACATGCGTGCAAGTCTTAAACCCCGCCGCGGCACTACACTGTGCGAATAGTAATCCCCGCCGTGAAAATCCTGGTCAGTAATGATAGCCTGACGCGCTACATCGTTGAATGCAATGTTCTGCGCGGTTAATTTAGCGGCGGCGGCAATAACCAGTGCATGCCGTATCCTGTCCGGAAAATCGAGCGCCCATTGCATCGCCTGCATTCCGCCAAGGCTACCCCCCGCCACTGCGGCAAACTGATCGATACCAAGATAGTCCGCCAGCCGTGCCTGGGTTTGCACCCAGTCTTCTACGGTCACTACCGGAAAATCCGCACCATAGCATTTACCTGTCTTGGGATTGATGCTGGCAGGTCCGGTAGAACCGTGACAGCTACCAAGATTATTCACCCCTACCACAAAAAACTTGCGTGTATCGATAGACTTACCGAAACCGATCATATTGTTCCACCAGCCTACGCTCTTGGGATTGTCTGCGTAAAAACCTGCCAAGTGGTGATTGCCGGAAAGCGCGTGACATACCAGCACAGCGTTGGATCTGGTCGCGTTGAGTTCTCCGTAAGTTTCATATACCAGCTCGTAGTTTTCAAGCACGGCACCACTCTTCAAATACAGCGGTGTGTCAAAACACACACTTTGCGGCGCGACGATGTCAATCGAACTCGAATCTTGCATTAACGTTAAGAAATATTCAGAAAGAATTATCTATAAAAAAGAGTTGCTTACGGCTTGGCAGCTCGCAAAATACACTTTCACAAAGACACCAGGAGAATACTGTTTTTGATTCTTTGCATTTATCTTTACGGCTTAAAAACTCCACCGGCACGGGATAGTAATGATACGATCGCAAACGGTAATTATAGTCAAACAGGTCTCAAAAAATCCAATTCGCGAGCATCCGCCAAGTGGGTTACTTGCGCACATTTTCGCCGTCGTACCTTTTTGTACGAAAAACGTTTACTTACGTCCAAAACATAGGCTGCGTCAGCTTTTTTTTATATTTGTCTTTACTTAGTAAATGAATTGGCGAATGAGTTCGCCTGGAATTTATTCTTGGGGATATTCAAACGAATCAGCTATTCAGCTTCATCAATAATGCTTGGATTTTTACTGGATCATCGGCTTTGAGCATTTTTTGCGTCAATGGTATGATATCGGGCAAATTACTCCTCAATATTTCACGTTTCACAGTCAGCAGCTGTGCCGGGTGCATGGAAAACAGGCGTAAGCCAAAACCCAGTAGCAGCCGGGTAAACAATGTATCTCCCGCAATTTCTCCGCAGACCGCAACGGACATCCCGGTTCGATTGGCGCTGCGGATAATGTGTGCCACCAGCCGCAGCACCGCAGGATGTAATGAATCGTAGAGGTGCGCCACAGAATCATCGGCACGGTCTATCGCGAGCGTGTACTGAATCAAATCGTTGGTCCCGATGGATAAGAAATCCAGCTTACGCATGAAAATATCGAGACATAGCGCCGCGGCAGGGATCTCTATCATGCCGCCTATTTGTATTTTTTCGTCGAAAGGAATCTTTTCTTGACGCAAACTTTGTTTAGCGTTTTCAATCAAGTGTAACGTCTGCGTAATTTCTGGAACACTGGAGAGCATTGGCACCAAGATGCGAATCTGGCCATAACGCGACGCGCGCAGAATCGCGCGCAGCTGCGTATTGAACATCTGCGGTTCGGCCAGACATAGCCGGATGGCGCGTAATCCCAGCGCCGGATTGGCTGCCACCCGTTTGGCACTGTCAAGGTTCTTGTCGGCGCCCAGATCGAATGTCCGTATCGTCACCGGAAAACCCCGCATTCTCCGCGCTACGGTGCGATAAGCTTCGAATTGTTCATCCTCGTCAGGCAGACTGTTACGATTGAGAAACAGAAATTCGCTGCGAAACAAGCCAATACCGGTGGCACCGCTTTCTTTCACCTGTTCGATATCCTGCGGTAGTTCGATATTTGCATGCAATTCTACCGCCGTGCCATCGAGAGTCGCGGCAGCAGTCGTTCTGATGCGCTTCAGCTTCTGCTTTTCCAGCTCAAATTGACCCTGGCGTAACCGGTATTCCGACAGTACATGCCTGTCAGGATCAACAATTACTACACCCTGATTACCGTCCACAATCAGCATATCATTGTCGCGGATCAGCCGGCGTGCATGATGCAGCGCCACTATAGAAGGAATGTTGAGGCTGCGGGCAACAATAGCCGTGTGCGAAGTCAAGCCACCCAAATCAGTGAGGAAGGCGATAAAACGATCCTGCTTATATTGAATCACGTCGGCGGGACTTAAATCATGCGCAACCAGAATACTGTCGCCATCACGCTTTAGCGAGGCAGGAACATAGCCCGGATGCCCCAGCAAAACCTTCAGCACTCGTTCCACTACCTGGATCACATCGGTTTTGCGTTCGCGCAGATAAGCATCTTCGATCTCCTCAAACTGCGCCATCAATACACCCATCTGTTGGGTAATTGCCCATTCTGCATTACACTGGCTCTGGGTAATATAAGTTTTGGCCGCGGTGGAAAGTGTAGGATCGTCCAGAATCATTCGATGCAAATCGAGAAATGCTCCATACTCGGCAGCTGCAGGTCCGCTGACAACAGAGGCATGTAGCACCTTAAGCTCCTCACGAACTGCTGTGAAAGCAGTGTCAAGCCGGGATATTTCGTTGCCAACCTGATCCTGTGGCACTATGTGATGCGCTACCTCCAGCGCGGCGTGAGAAGCAAGATAAGCGTGCCCTATGGCGATGCCGCCGGAAACACCCACGCCATGCAATGCAAAGCTCATTCACTCTCCCCAAAACAATCCTCGATCAAATTTATTAGCGCCTGCATCGCCTCGGCTTCATCCGCACCGGTTGTTTCGATGCCCAAGACGACTCCCTTGCTTGCAGCCAGCATCATCACTCCCATGATGCTCTTCGCGTTGACTTTACGATCGTTTCGCGACAACCATACTTCGCTCTGAAATTGACTGGCCAACTGGGTAAGCCGTGCGGAAGCACGCGCATGCAGCCCTAGTTTGTTTAGGATTTCAATCTCTCTATACTGCATTGTGCGATCCTGAATAAATGCGCATGACGCCTTCTCTGCCACCGGCCAATGCTTTTTCTCCCACAACCAAAAGGGGTTCATTGCGGTAAGTAAGCGCTCGCACCAACATCGGCAGATTGACTCCAGCGAGACATTCCACTCTTCCGGGGCTAACCAGCCGACTGGCAATATTGCATGGAGTTGCGCCGCAGATGTCACTTAATACCAGCACGCCGTTCCCGCAATCGAGTTGACCCACTAATTCCAGCGCTGTGGGCATAACAATATCGGGGTCATCCTGAATGGTAATACTCAAGTGGGTCAAATACGGCGATTTTCCCCCCATGACATGGTTGGCGCAGTGAATCAGACTGTCGCCCAAATTGCCGTGAGAGATAATTAGAATTCCGATCATGTCTTGTCCTGATTATTCGATAACAGACGACGAGAAGAAGCATTTTAGCATTGTCGGCATCGTGTGACTGATCAGATACGTAGCGGTGCGCGCTTAGCCCGGAGCGTAAACGCTACTTACATCAGGGCGCTAAAAATATAAACCCATTGCTGGCGGGTAAGAAATCTACTCGCTCATGCAGGTGATAAGGCTGTTATTGATCAACCAATAA
>CAJDUY010000062.1_pt1 | contig 11470 bp, 9 predicted proteins | sample 7390911 | NCBI WGS metagenome assembly CAJDUY01 (sample SAMEA7055686, study PRJEB34461) | soil metagenome | biome: terrestrial ecosystem; feature: Peninsula; material: soil | place: Antarctica | collected 2016 | reverse complement strand
GGTTTTAAAAGCGCGTCCTGCTATCTTGAGCAAGGAAGCGGCATCTGGCATAGAAGCAATAATTGACGGCATGTTTGCGGATAATCGTTACCTGGAACGAATGCAGGACTTCTACCGGGACGTGGCCGGAAAAGCGTTATCGCATAAATCTTCCTTCGACATGGACGCAAAACGGCTGGAGCTCCTCGACTCCACCTATCGCATGGGTGTCATGGATGCGCTACGTAAAGCACGGCGCAATATTCTTGTGGAACTGGAACCTTACAAGCAGACCAACGCGCCAGCGGATACGGGTTTTTTGTCTCAATGGCAGCATTACTCCAATCTGAGCCCATGGAGATCGATCACCACGATCGTTCTATTAAGTTTAACGTCATATCTTATCGCCTTCATTATTGCCAGCGACACATTTCGGGGATTACTGGAACGCCTTGGCTGGTCCGGTGGTACCGGTCTGTAATCTCAAGAAAATAGAAGCACTATGTCTCCAGCCATTCGTCGAGTCTTGGACGTAATTCCTTAAACGAAAGGTACCCTGTGGTGAGCGGGCTGTAACCTGCTGCGTGCTGCATTACCATGGCAGGAAAACCGTGCACGCCCCATTGACGAGCTTTGTTGAAATGTTCAAGGGTCCGGCGCTTTGCCGTATCAGATTCGAACACCTCCAGAAAGCGCTGCGCATCAAGCCCAACGGTAGCCGCTAGCAATGCCAGCACTGCGGGGCTGGTCACATCCTGCTGCCCGGCATAAAAAGCGGATTGCACTGTCTTGAAGAATGGAAAGATTACTTTAGAGTTGATCATGGATACTGCCACCACACCGCGGCTGGCAGGCTCGGTGTCGTAGATAAATCCTTCCGGCATTGCACCTTCGAACTTGAACGGCTGTCCCGTCATGCGCTGCACTGTCCGCCAATGCTGGAGTATCGTCTCCCGTTGCGTCAGCGGCATCGGATTTTTCGTCCCCGGCCGCAAACCGCCCAGCAATAACTCCACCTTCGCACGGCCGCCATACTCATGCCGGATCGCCTCGATCACCGGCATGAAACCCCAGCACCACGAGCACATGGGGTCGGCAATATACCAAAGGATTTTTTTGTTTATTGTCACACTTACTTCCATCGGTTAAATTCGACATGCTGGAAGAGAGTATAGCGGCACTAACCCCATGCGGAGCCGCATGGGAAGAAACTAAACTACCACCTACTGAAAGTAGGTGGGTTAGCGCAACTTGGATGCAGACGACTAAAGTCGTCTAATCGCACCAAGCTAAACGCGCATGAGTCAACACATCTAAAGTCAAAGTCACCGTCTAAAGACGGTGGTTTTAACCAAATTTATTGAGATAAACGTTTTATGGTATTTGACCCTCACCGTTTAGGTGAGCCTGTTGCAGAGCGGATTGCACGGTTTTTGCGGCGCATGGCAGCGTTTGGAATGGAATGACCATTCCGCGTCGTTTCGCCTTTCCCTGCGCCGTAAAAACCACACACTTCGCCCCGTCCAACTGCCGGATTCAGGATGATTGCATCTGAAGCCGACAACCAATGACGTTTGTGATAAATGTATTGCTGCCGGTGGTCTTGTCCTTTTTTTGTGGCAAAAATATTGTCCTGACTGCTCAACGTTCTTGCCTCGATTCGCCACACTACATGACTCCTTGCGTGGTAATCAAAGTTAGCTGAGTAACCCGATGTTTTCATCGAAATTCTGGATAACTCATGAAAATCACGGCAAGCAACAACGAAAACGGCAGCAATATATACAGCGTGGAGCGTATAAGATCGACCCAGAAATTACCGATAATTCGCGCGCCACGTTCCGGAAAGTAAAGAAGTCGTAATGTCTTGATGCGGAGTCATTAAAATAGGGTAAAAATCAGACTTGGCTGCGTTCCCTCCGTTTCCCGGTTGGAATATACCGGTCGAATTCCATACTGTCGTCGCGTTCCATTAAGCCTCTGGTTTTGTAATGCCAAGGGTTCCCGATACAATCGTGCGGCATCCTGGTATTCCTGTATCATTGCGGTTTCAAAATTACGCCCGTGTTCCATGAAAATTACCTTCCTGGATTTCGAGCAACCCATCGCTGAGCTTGAAGCAAAAATCGAGGAGTTGCGTTTTGCCCAGGACGACTCGGCGGTAGATATTTCGGCAGAAATCCTGCGTCTGCAGAAGAAAAGTCTGTCACTCACCAACGGTATATACGCGAAGCTCACGCCCTGGCAAATTTCTCAGGTTGCACGCCATCCGCAGCGCCCTTATACGCTCGATTATATCCAGCATCTCTTCACCGATTTCGAGGAGCTTCACGGCGACCGGAATTTTGCCGATGATCATGCCATCATCGGCGGTCTGGCACGGTTTGAGGGTCAGTCGGTAATGGTTATCGGTCACCAGAAGGGACGCGACACCAAGGAAAAGATTCATCGAAATTTTGGCATGCCCAGACCTGAAGGCTATCGCAAGGCACTGCGCCTGATGCGTTTGGCGGAAAAATTCTCCGTGCCGGTAGTTACCTTCATCGATACACCGGGAGCGTACCCAGGCATAGGTGCTGAAGAGCGCGGCCAGTCAGAGGCCATCGGAAGGAATCTCTATGTTCTGGCGGAATTGAAAGTGCCGGTAATCTGCACTATCATCGGCGAGGGTGGCTCTGGCGGAGCACTGGCGGTGGCAGTGGGTGATGTGGTGCAGATGCTGCAATATGCAACTTACTCTGTCATTTCTCCCGAAGGCTGTGCCTCAATCCTGTGGAAAAGCGCAGACAAGGCGCCGGAAGCCGCCGAGATTATGGGCATCACCGCCCATCGCCTGAAAACCATGGGGCTGATCGACAAGATTATCAGTGAGCCGCCGGGCGGTGCTCATCGTGATTATGTCGCCATCATGCAATCCGTAAAGAAAGCATTACAGGAATCGCTCAGGAATTTCCAGGGCTACTCTACAGAGGCGTTGCTGGAAAAACGCTTTGAGCGGCTGATGGGATATGGCAAGTTCAAGGAAGTCAAAATCAAATAGCATTTCCAGCAAGGCTGAAAATGTGTTGCACAAACAGATTCGGTACGGCGATCGTCTGGTCGTAGCGTTGAGCGGCGGCGTCGATTCGGTCGTTCTGCTGGATTTGCTCGCTTCACTCTCGGTTCAAATGCAGTTCGCGCTCTCCGCCGTTCACGTCAATCACGGCATCAGCGCCAATGCGTCCAAATGGACCCAATTCTGCCGTGCGCTATGCCGATCCAAAGGCATTCCCCTCGAAATCGCCCGGCTGAAAATCAGCCCGGAATCCGGTGTCAGCCTTGAAGCCGCTGCGCGCGATGAGCGCTATCGAATATTCGCAAAACTGGAAGCCGATTATGTGGTGCTGGGGCAGCATCTGGACGACCAGGCTGAAACCCTGCTGCTGCAATTGTTGCGGGGCGCGGGGGTGAAGGGGCTGGGGGCAATGCCTGTAGTCAGGAATCCCGTGGCAGGAATTCGACAGCAAATTTCGGGAACTAGAAATGATGAATCCGCGCGGGCGCCAAAGATACTACGACCGATACTCAACGTGTCACGGCGGGAGATTGAGAACTACGCGGTGGAAAATTCATTGCAGTGGATTACTGATGAAAGCAACGATGACGTGTCTTTCGACCGTAATTTCCTGCGCCATGAGTTCTTTCCTCTACTGGAAAAGCGTTTTCCCTCCTATCGCACCACATTTCTGCGCGCAAGCCGGCATATGGCAGAAGCATCCCTCCTGCTGGATGAATTGGCCGAAGCCGACAGCAAAGAATGGGTCGTATTTGAAAAACTTCGCATTGAGGATTTACGAAATCTGACCGCTCCCCGTGCCAGAAATCTGTTGCGCTATTTCCTGGCGCAGCAGGGTGCGATACTGCCCAGCGCCGCGAAACTGGAGGAAATGTTGCGCCAACTGCTGTCGGCACGTCCCGGCGCAAAAGTGCATGTGGTGTTTGGAAAAGCTGAAGTTCGTTGCTTCAGGGGTGTGGTTCATGTCCGTATGGCAAATACTTTTCCCAGCGCGGAATGGCCGCTAACCTGGCAGGGAGAGAAGCAGTTGGTCATCCCGCATTTGGGCGGTACCGCCAAATTTACGCGGGGGAAAGGCCTGGGGGTCAATCTTCAAAAGCTGATGGAAAAACCTGTCACCCTTCGCATGCGCCAGGGGGGCGAACGCCTGCGTCCGGACAGTGATCGTCCGCGCCGCAGCCTCAAAAACCTTCTTCGGGAAGCATCGCTTCCGCCATGGGAGCGGGAAGCACTGCCGTTGATCTTCAGCGGCGAACATCTTGTATGCGTACCGGGGATCGGGGTGGATTGTGCCTATCGGACAGCCGCAGGCGAACAAGGCGTAACGATAGAATGGCAAATAGAAAGAAGATCATCCCCGAAGTCATAGGTTTTTACTGTCACACTTCGCAGGGGGTATTGATGAAGGATTTTTCCCCGTTTATTTGCCCGTCACGGTTTGACCAGCTTATCTGTTTGAATGTCAGGCGTTTTAAGAGGTTTGCGGAGAAGAGTGCCAAGTTGCGGAGGAGATACAAGATCTGTCGAGGTAAATGATATCGCAAAAAAAACCGTATAATTGTTGTAGTAGGAGTCGGCCCGGAAATCGGAGGTCGATCCGACAAACTTGCCCGCCGGAATTTCAAATATATTCATGTGGAACTTTATATAGCCGGTCTGATTCTGGGATTTATAGAGGGATAATTCCGGCAAGGAAAAAGGGATGAGCACACTCTGGATCGGGGGCATGCCGATGAAAGCCCCGTTTAACTCTGTGCCCAGTGCTCCTATGATCACATCAATCCGGTATGCTGCATTTTTCTCGTCTTTCTGCACAAGATACCCCTGTTGTCCCATCCAGCCGGTCAGGATTTGCTGCAGAAGTGTTTGGTCCGTGGTCAGTCCTGACGTAGTGAGCACCACGTTTGAGCCCCGAGGGATAGGTAAGGGGCTTTCAGGTTGGCGCGGGAGGCTTCGTATCGCGGCTTCGCTGATGAGTAACTGCTCGATAACCGTTCTTGGGGATTGAGTGGATTTCTGCGTAGTCGAGCAGCCTGTCAGTACCACGATGAAAATAGTACTCAATGCCATGATTTTAAAAGCACTGATCATTGTCGTCATTATTTCCTATCCTTGTAATCCGTTAGTCAAGTCACCGGCATCGAGAAAGGACGCCGCAATATGAAACCGCTTTGTCCCGTTCTGACTACAAAGCAGCTCCGCCACTTGGCAAATCGCTGCCAGGCGAGTATAGAATCCGGGTATAGATGCAATCGACCTTATCCAAATAGTGAATACGTACGGCAATCATGAACTTTGGAAAGGCTTCGTGTCAACGAAATACGGCGCCGTATAAACCTGTTGTCTGAAAATGGCTAAACCAAAATCTGTTTATTCCTGTACCGAGTGTGGCGGACAGACCTTGAAATGGCAGGGTCAGTGCCCGCATTGTCAGACGTGGAACACGCTTGTGGAGGCTATTGCCGAGAAAGCATCGCGTTTTACTCCTGTATCGGAGATCAATGGCGTGCAGAATCTGAGCGAAGTGGATGCGGGGGAAGAGCCGCGTTACTCCACGGGCGTGGCCGAGTTTGACCGCGTGCTGGGCGGTGGCCTGGTGCACGGCGGCGTCGTATTGCTGGGCGGTGATCCTGGCATCGGTAAATCGACCTTATTGCTGCAAGCGTTATGTCATATGTCCGCCACGCGCAATGTCCTGTATGTGAGCGGCGAAGAATCAGCGCGGCAGGTCGCACTGCGAGCGAAACGCCTTGCTCTCGACGCAAAGGCGGTGCATTTGCTGGCGGAAATCCGGTTGGAGAGAATCCAGGCGGTGCTGGCCGAACGCAAACCCGATATAGCGGTGATCGACTCGATCCAGACGGTATATTCCGACGCGCTGCAATCCGCGCCCGGTTCGGTCGCGCAGGTGCGTGAGTGCGCCGCGCAACTGACGCGGCTGGCCAAGGCCAGCGGTACGTGCATTATTCTGGTGGGCCATGTGACCAAGGAAGGCGCACTGGCCGGGCCGCGCGTACTGGAGCACATGGTGGATACGGTGCTCTATTTCGAGGGCGACACGCATTCCAGTTTTCGCCTGATCCGTGCTTTCAAGAACCGCTTTGGTGCGGTGAACGAGCTGGGCGTTTTTGCCATGAGCGAAAAAGGCCTGCGTGAAGTGAGCAATCCGTCCGCACTGTTTCTTTCTCACCATGGCGGGCAGGTACCGGGTTCCTGCGTGATGGTGACCCAGGAGGGCACACGTCCGCTGTTGGTGGAGATTCAGGCCTTGGTGGATGAAGCGCACGCGCCCAATCCGCGGCGGCTGAGTGTAGGACTGGAGCAAAACCGGCTGGCGATGCTATTGGCAGTCTTGCACCGCCATGCAGGAATTCCCTGTTTTGACCAGGATGTATTTGTCAATGCTGTCGGGGGCGTAAAAATCACTGAACCCGGCGCAGATCTGGCCGTCTTACTCGCTATTGTTTCTTCGCTCAAGAACAAGCCCTTGCCGGAAAAAATGGTTGTATTCGGCGAAGTCGGGTTGGCTGGAGAGGTACGCCCCGTTCAACGCGGGCAGGAACGGCTGAAAGAAGCGGCCAAGCTGGGTTTTACGCAAGCCATCATCCCAAAGGCTAATAAGCCGAAACAGGAGATTTCCGGCATTGAGATTATTGCGGTGGAACGAGTGGAAGAAGCCGTTGCAAAGATGCGTTGAGAATCGGAACATTGTGAGCATCCACTTCGCGGCTCACTTGGTTACCAGTTTCGTTACGATACATCATCACCCTATAAAGAACACATGATCATGCGAAGCCCAGGAATACAACCAATCGCGATTGACAGCCAATAGAGATCCATTGTCCAGCCGCCCGATAGTATTTACCCTACCTTCTCGCGGTGAACGGTTTGTGGTCACGCTTACATATGAGTAATAGGTGCAGGTTGTGGATATTGGGCATTCTTTCGGTGGGTATTGTTCTGGCCGCCGCGATTGTTCCACCCATTCCGCAACCTGCGGAATATCATCAGTTTGCGGACCAGCGCATTTATTTCGGTATTTCGAATTTTTTCAACGTTGCTTCCAATGTTATCTTTCTGCTTGTCGGGCTAGCAGGTCTGGTGTTTCTATTGCGCGTGCACGGGTCAGATGCTGGGTCAAACGCTTCGAAAGCGTTTATTAAACCGTCTGAACGCTGGCCTTATCTGGTTTTATTCTCGAGCGTGACGATGGCGTGCATAGGTTCAATCTATTATCATCTTGCGCCGGACAATGACCGGCTGGTTTGGGATCGGCTGCCGATAGCGATGGGCGTGATGGCGCTGCTTGCCGCTACGCTGAATGAGCGCATCGATCCGAGAGCGGGTGTGCGGCTGTTGCCCCTTTTAATTGCGATTGGGGCCGGAAGTGTGATGCACTGGAACTGGAGCGAGCAACGTGGTGCCGGCAATCTGAACTTTTATATCGTTGTGCAGTTCTATTCATTGCTGGTCGTTATTCTGCTCGGTATCTTTTTTCCCTCGCGATATACCCGCGGGACCGACATATACATGGCGCTTGCCTTGTATGGCCTTGCCAAACTGGCGGAGATCGGGGACCGGCAGATTTATGATCTGGGACATGTAATAAGCGGTCATACGGCAAAGCATCTGCTTGCCGCATTGGCTATTTACTGGATATTGCGTATGCTGACAAAACGTGGACCATTGCCGGAAAAAATGGAGAGAGCGGATCCCTGCATCACGTAGTTATTGTGTTGTAGTGCCGCAAGTGAACAATCAAGGAGAGTTGAATGCATATTGCGATGTCATATGACCGGATAGGCGGAGAAACCGTTATACGCCGCCTGGTGGACCGTTTTTACGATCTGATGGATGAAGATCCGGACTATTTTGGCGTGCGCAAACTTCATCCGCAGGATTTGACCCATTCCCGGCAGAAGCTATTCATGTTTTTGTCCGGCTTTACGGGTGGACCATCGCTATATAGCGAGAAATATGGCGAGCCTCGCATGCGCACCCGCCATATGCCTTTCGCGATTGGTGTTCCCGAACGTGATCAATGGTTATCGTGCATGGGCCGCGCAATGGTGGATGTCGGACTGGATGAAGAATTACGCAAAAGGCTTGGCATGGCGTTTTACCAGACAGCGGATTTCATGCGTAACCAGCCTGAATAAAAAAATGGCCCACCGGCAGGGCGCCGGTGGACCATTTTGCATCAATGCGATTACTTATTTGCTTCTGAAATAAGGACTGGGAGCGCTGCTGTTCCCGAATGTATGGCCTCGGGTATTTCCGCCGGCATTCCCCCGGGGGTTATCGCTAAATGAGCGGCTGCGGCTATTATCCCAATTTCCATTTACGCTATTGGCGTTGCGTCCGCTATCGTTTGACCAGGTACGGTTGCGTTTATGAGCGATGTTGGGCGCACCCCTGGATGTGCTGCCGGTAGCCGGACGCGGCTTGAATCGGGGTTCCAGGCCGGGTACCACATGAGAAGCGATCTGTTGCCCGGTGAAGCGTTCGATCTTTTTCAGATTGACACCGTCCTTTCCCGAAGCGAATGACACGGCGATTCCCGATGCTCCGGCGCGGCCAGTGCGGCCAATGCGATGCACATAGTCTTCGGCAAATTTCGGCAGATCAAAATTGATGACGTGTGTAATACCCACTACATCGATTCCTCGTGCCGCGACGTCAGTCGCCACCAATACTCGCAGGCCGCCATGACGAAGCTTGGTCAGCGTGCGGGTACGGTCGCGCTGGTTCATGTCGCCATGCAACGCGGCGGCTTCATGGCCCTGGGCGGAAAGATTGTCTGCCAGCATATCGGCGTCCCGCTTGGTGGCAGTGAATACAATGGCCTGTTTCAACGCCATGTCACGCAGCAGGTGATCCAGCAGCCGGTTTTTGTGCGAAATGTCGTCGACATAATGCAGCCGTTGCTCGATGTTATCGAGCCGGGCCTGTTGCGTTGCGATCTGGATGCGCTTGGGTAATTTCAGCAGGCGCGCCGCCACCCTGTCTATCGCGTTATCCAGCGTGGCGGAGAACAGCAATGTTTGGCGGGTCGCAGGCGTGGCTGCAGCAATTCTCTCAACGTCATCAATAAAGCCCATGTCGAGCATACGGTCGGCTTCATCCAGCACCAGCATTTCAAGGCGAGAAAAATCGATGCGTCCGCGCTGAATGTGGTCAATCAGACGGCCGGGCGTTGCTACAAGGATATCCACCGGCTGCGAAAGCAATTTATTTTGCAGCGGATAAGGCATTCCGCCAAGTATGCTCACCACTTTGACGCGCGGCAGATGTTTACCGTATTTGGCAGCGGCTTCAGATACCTGGAGAGCAAGTTCCCGCGTGGGTGTCAGCACCAGTATGCGCGGTCCGCGGCTATGTACTTTGGAAGGCGCGGCAAGGCGATGCAGTGCCGGCAACATGAATGCAGCGGTTTTGCCAGTGCCGGTCTGGGCTGAGGCCATGATATCGTGCCCTGCGAGCAATTCGGGAATGGCTTGTTCCTGAATGGGGGTAGGAGACGTATAGCCAGAGTCAATAATGGCTTTAAGAATGAGCGGGTGGAGATTCAGATTTTCAAAAGACACGTTGTTTTCCTATTTGAAATAAAAAAATACGGTGCTTCCTATAATAATTCCAGGTTTCCGGCGGACAAAATAATTGCCGCTTGCATATTATTGATATGCAGCACAGCAAAACCTTTCTGCGAACATCCGCCTTGCGGATCACGCTTCAAGCCTTTCCTGGCCTGGAACTTTGAACTTATAGAAGCGCCCTAACGCGCGCAAGCAGAATATGGCTGCCGGAGATTAATGGGCAAGGTACCGCTAGCGCACACATAAAACATCGAACGCTAACCACGGTGCCGCACAATTTCCGTTGGAGGCTTGAAAATCGAAGGGAGGTCAGGAACGGTCAGGAACGATGAACCGACAAAAAGGCAGAAAGAACAAGCACCCCTCCATCGAAGCGCGAAGTATACAGGAACCGGTGCTTGTGTAAAATTTATTTTATAAATAGAAACGGCGGTATGAAGCAGGTTACCGTGATCCCTTCCACATCGCTATGCCTTCGCTGGAAGCGCGGGCGCCGGTTCCATAGTGATCTTGCGCTTCAGCGCTTCGATCTGAGGCTGATTCAACGTCTCGGTCTGGAGCAACTCTTCCGCTGTGCGGTCAAGTAGAGCGCGATTCATCTTTAGTATGGCAATAGCACGCGCCAAAGCGTGATCGACAAGCTTACGTACGGTGATATCAACCACTTTCGCGGTATCATCGCTGTAGTCCCGGTTCGGAGGCATAGGCATACCGGGCTGGAGGTAAGCGGAGCGGTCGCGATCGTAGGCAACATTGCCCAGGGCGTCGCTCATCCCATAGCGCAGAACCATGGCGCGGGCAAGATCGGTAGCGCGGGCGAGGTCATCCGTCGCCCCTGTCGATATTTCATTGAATACGACCTGCTCTGCCCCGCGTCCGCCCAGCAGTACCGCCATTTTATTTTCCAGTTCCGTTCGTGTCATCAGAAACCGGTCGTCGGTTGGCCGCTGGATCGTGTAACCGAGAGCGCCGACGCCGCGCGGAATGATTGACACCTTGTGTACTTCGTCGGTGCCCGGTAACGCCAGCGCCACCATGGTATGCCCCAATTCGTGGAACGCGACGACCCGGCGCTCGACGGGATTAAGCAGACGGTTACGTTTCTCAAGGCCTGCAATGACACGCTCAATCGCGTTATTGAAATCCGCCATCGTAACCGATGTGCCGTTGCGGCGGGTAGCAAGCAGCGCCGCTTCATTGATCAGGTTCGCCAGATCTGCGCCGGTAAAGCCTGGCGTCAATGCTGCAATCTGCTCCGGTTTCACATCGCTGTTGAGTTTCACTTTTTTCAGATGCACGGCCAGAATCTGCTCTCGGCCGATTTTGTCCGGTCTATCTACCAATACCTGGCGGTCGAACCGGCCGGCGCGCAACAGCGCCGGGTCGAGAATCTCGGGACGATTGGTGGCTGCCAGCAGCACAACGCCGCTTTTGGAATCGAAACCGTCAAGTTCGGCCAGCAACTGATTCAGCGTTTGTTCCTTTTCGTCATGCCCGCCCAGCCCATAGGCACCGCGGGCTCGCCCCAGCGAATCCAGCTCATCGATAAAAATGATTGCAGGGGCCATCTGACGTGCCTGCTCGAACAGATCACGTACCCTGGCGGCACCGACGCCTACGAACATCTCGACAAATTCGGAGCCGGAGATCGAGAAAAACGGGACACTCGCTTCGCCCGCGACAGCGCGTGCCAATAGCGTCTTGCCCGTGCCGGGTGGGCCGATCAGCAGAATGCCCTTTGGCGCCCGCCCGCCAAGGCGGCTATATCCTTCAGTATCCTTCAAAAAATTGACGATCTCAATCAGTTCTTCCTTTGCTTCATCAACGCCAGCCACATCCG
>CAJDUY010000045.1_pt1 | contig 11490 bp, 10 predicted proteins | sample 7390911 | NCBI WGS metagenome assembly CAJDUY01 (sample SAMEA7055686, study PRJEB34461) | soil metagenome | biome: terrestrial ecosystem; feature: Peninsula; material: soil | place: Antarctica | collected 2016 | reverse complement strand
ACTGTCTGGCCACCCTTCCACGCCAGGTCTCCCTGTTGCAGGGTAAACAACTGATGATTGCGGGAAGCGGCTTCCCGCAGCATGGCATAGCTCGAATCCAGGGATTAACGCAGTTCGCCCAGAGTATAAAGTTCCGGGGAGAAAGCAGTTTTGTATTTTTGTGGAAGCTCATCCATCGCCGCATTGGCTTGGTCGCGTGTGGGATAAATTCCGTATGTAACTCTGAAATGAGCCTGACCCTCGTTGTTCACCGGATGCATATACAAGCCGGATAAATTAACCAGATTCTGGGCACGGATCAAAAACCGTTCCATACGGTCGGGCTGGATATTATCGGTGACAAATAATTGAATGCTATAGTAACTTTTATCCATCGTAGCCATAATTTGTTTGGTCGCCTCAACTCTCTGCTCCAGCAACTTATGACCCGCCAACTTAACTCCGCCAATATCCAATTTGACCATACTGTGTTGTTCGGTTGTAGCGGCCAACTTACCTTGCGCGGAAACAATCGTTCCTGCCACAGGTTCGGGGGGTGCGGGGGATTCAGATTTAGATACAGACGCCGAAGCAGGAGCGGTGCTGGGAACAACTATTGCAGCCGCAGGGGGATACACGGGGGCCGAGACCGGGGCTGATGTTGTCATTTCCATTAGCACCGAAGCAGCAAGAGGTGTTTGCGCAGAGCGCAGCGCTTGCCAGCCCAGCGCGCCAAACGCTATGACAGCAAGTACAGCGGTCGTGCCGGCGATGCGGCGGCTCAGAAAATATGACCAATTCCGCCAGATGGGATGGCGCTTGATTCCAGATTCTTTAATGGCCGCCTTGACATGATGCGCGTCGATGTCACGAGTATTGACGGTAGATGCCGCTAGCATGGATTTATCGGCAAGAATGTTTATTCGTTGGGTAAGCCCGCCGGAAGCCATGGTAATCAGTCTTACCGCTTCGGAAGAAAAAATATCTGGACCGCGATAGCCTGCTGCACGCATACGGAGCTTCAGGTAGTCATTCACCGCATTAGCGTTGAATGGTTGCATGGCAAAATGATGGGTGACACGATTCTTGAACTGCCGCATTTTTGGCAAAGCCAGCGTGCCCTCCAGTTCGGTCTGACCAAACAGGACAATTTGCAGCAGCTTGTGGCGGACTGATTCAAGGTCATATAGCAGCCGTAACTCTTCCAGTGTCTCCGCCGTAATGGCATGAGCTTCATCTACCAGTAATATTACTTGCCCGCCCGTGGCATATTTCTCAACCAGCGCATTTTTTAGATCGCATATCGCAACAGTGGTAGCTGCGTGGGGAATGTGGCTTACAGCCAGTTCAGACTTTAACTCGCCAGCAACTGAATGGAGAAGCTCTTCTCGCGACAAATCTGGTTTGGCGAGATAAATGGATTTCATCTGAGGGGGCAATCGTTTCATCAATAAGCGGCAAAGCGTAGTTTTGCCGCTACCGGCTTCTCCGATGACCTTGATGATGCCCTCGATGCCCTCACCATGCGTAAGCACATAAATGAGTGCGTCCAGCGTTGCGCCTCTGTTGGCCCCGTCATAAAAAAAATTAGTGACAGGAATATGGGCAAATGGCTGTTCAGAAAGTCCAAAGTGACTAAGATACATTGTTACCTCACACGTTCATAAGTCCGCGCCACATTCTCACCCGAATGTAAATAACCGAGCTGTATCGACATGTAGAAGATGGTGAGAATGGTGAGCAAATCCCGCTCAATCCCTTTTTCTCCCCGCTATCGCTTCATCATCCGGATGAAACACCGGCCTTTTCTCTGAGCATTACAAAAATCCCGGATTCGAATCCCGCCCGCCTGAAATAAGATATCACCTATAAATATAAAATTCCCTGATTAACTAACTCCAATCGCAGGAAAAAGCAGTTTTAACACGCTATTTGCCTTGTCTTGATCGCGGTTGCTGGAGTATAGTTCGGTTTCTGCCATTTATAATATCCAAGCGGAAGAGCGCGCCGGTTTCATCGTCGCCGCCGAAGGCGCAACCCCCCGGAATCGCTCAGGCGTAGATCAGGTCGATCTGATCTTTGAGAACCGCTTGCGACAGGCAATCTGGAGAGCGCCGGCATTGAGTTCGACCACCGAAGGGGCACACGGAACAGACATTCCGTAATCTCTCAGGTAAAAAGGACAGAGGGGTGAGGTCATGCGATGTGACTTCGCCTTTTTTATTTTAGGACACCCATCTGTGAAAACAACCGCTCTTAATAAAACTCACCACGACATGAAGGCCAAGATGGTCGATTTCGGTGGTTGGGAGATGCCCCTGCATTACGGTTCGCAGCTCGACGAACATCATAAGGTGCGTAGTGATGCCGGCATGTTCGACGTGTCCCATATGTTGCCGGTGGATATCAAGGGCGAGGCTGCACGCGTTTTTTTGCGGCGGCTGGTTGCCAACACCGTGGACAAATTGACGCAGCCCGGTAAGGCGCTTTATACCTGCATGCTCAACCCTAAGGGCGGCGTAATAGACGATCTCATCATTTATTTTTTGAGCGAATTTCATTTCCGCATGGTTGTGAATGCGGGTACCGCGGACAAGGACATAGCGTGGGTGCTGGCTCAACGTGATGAGATCGCACCAGGACTGGAAATTATCCCCCGCCGTGATCTAGCCATGATCGCGGTGCAGGGACCCAACGCTCGCACCAAAGTTTGGCAAGTTATTGCCGGGGCTCAGGCGGCAACGGAGAATCTGAAGTTGTTCCAGGCGATAACATATGATAAATATTTTATTGCCCGTACCGGCTACACTGGCGAAGACGGCTTTGAAATTATGCTGCCCTCGAATGATGCGGCGGATTTCTGGCATGCGCTTCATGCCGCGGGCGTGGCACCTGCAGGACTGGGTGCACGAGACACCTTACGGCTCGAGGCTGGAATGAATCTTTACGGCCAAGACATGGATGAAACTGCCAGCCCATTGGAATCCGGCTTGGCCTGGACGGTTGATCTAAAAAGTGATCGCGACTTTATCGGTAAGCAAGCGCTACTGGAAGCAGCCGTGACAAAGCAATTGATTGGCCTGATTTTACTGGAGCGTGGCGTATTACGCAGCCACCAGAAAGTTACGATGCCTATGCAATACGACAACAGCGAGGACGAGGGCGAAGGTGAGATTACCAGCGGCGGATTTTCTCCGACGCTTAATCAGTCTATCGCGCTTGCACGTCTGCCATTGATGATAACCGCTGGAGATGAAGTGCGTGTATTGGTGCGGGGCAGGCTGCTACGAGCAAAAGTAGTGAAATACCCGTTCGTGCGAAACGGCAAAAGTTTGATTTGATTTTTGACAGCAGAGCAATGTCATTTAATTCTGGAGTAAAAACATGAGTGTCCCAAGCAATTTAAAATATACCAAATCCCATGAATGGGTAAGGCTCGAAGATGACGGCACCGCAACGGTCGGTATTACTCAGCATGCTCAAGAGTTGCTGGGCGACATGGTATTCGTGCAAACCCCGGACGTGGGACGTAAACTCAATCAGAGCGAAGAATGCGCCGTCGTAGAGTCGGTCAAGGCGGCCGCTGACGTGTATGCGCCTATTGCGGGAGAGGTAACGGCGATCAACACAGATCTTGAGTCATCGCCGCAAAAAATCAATGAAGATGCCTACGCAGCATGGCTTTTCAAACTGAAGCCAGTAAATGCTGCCGATCTAAACAATCTGCTTGATGCCGCAGGCTATCAAAAAATCCTCGAAAGCGAGGAAGATTAGTGAGCAAACGAAATTGAAGTATGGATATTTTCCGGCTTCATGTTTCACTTCTAACGTTTTCCACCTCATGCCAATGATTCCTGGAACAAACCATGCCGTTCATTCCCCATACTGAAGAAGATATACAGGCGATGCTTGCAAGCATCGGTGCAGACACTATCGATAATCTGTTCGATGAAATTCCTCCTGCTCTGAAAAGCGGCAGCTTGAAACGAGTACCTCCCGGCTTGAGTGAAATGGAAATTTCACGGCTGATGCTGGAACGGGCCGAGGTGGACGGCCGCTATCTCAATTTCATTGGTGCTGGCGCATATGAGCACCATATTCCGGCCGCAGTATGGCAGATTACCACCCGTGGCGAGTTCTATTCCTCATACACCCCATATCAGGCGGAGGCAAGTCAGGGCACACTGCAACTGCTCTACGAATACCAGACCATAATGGCATCACTGACCGGGATGGATGTGTCCAATGCGAGCATGTACGACGGCGCTTCCGCGCTGGCTGAAGCCGCATTGATGGCAGTCCGCTCGCATAAATCCTCACGCCATATTCTGATGCCGGCTACTATCCATCCTGTCTATCGTAGCGTGGTGCGCGCGATCGTCCGGAATCAAGGTATTGACGTGGTCGAGATACCTTATTGCAGAGAATCTGGCCAAACCTTGCTCGAAACTCTGGATGAATTCTGCAAGGAGGAATTTGCGGCACTAGTCATTCCACAGCCCAATTTCTTCGGCATACTCGAACAGGTAGATGCCCTCACGGATTGGGCACACAGCAAGAATGGATTGGCTATCGGCGTGGTCAACCCCATGGCGATGGCAATGCTTACCCCACCCGGCGAATGGGGCAGCAAGGGTGCGGATATAGCGGTAGGTGAAGGCCAGCCATTGGGGATTCCGCTCTCAAGCGGCGGACCCTATTTCGGTTTCATGGCCTGCAAGCAGGCGCTGGTGCGTCAAATGCCGGGCCGCATTATTGGCCGCACGACGGATCAGAACGGGGAACCTGGTTTTGTCCTCACGCTGCAAGCCCGCGAACAGCATATTCGACGTTCTAAAGCTACCTCAAACATCTGTACGAATCAGGGATTGATGGTCACCGCCGCCACCATTTACATGGCGCTAACGGGACCGGAAGGCTTGCGGCGGATCGCCGCTCAGTCGCATGCAAACACTCTGACGCTGCTGGAGAAACTGGAAACTTTGAAAGGAGTAAAAAGAATTTTCAATGGATCGTTGTTTCACGAAGCGATCGTTTCGCTGCCTGGCCCAGCCGCAGCTGTACTACGCATGCTTGAAGACCGGGGAATACTGGGTGGACTGAATCTTGAAGAATATTATCCAGAGCTTGGCAGCGCAATGCTGTTATGCGCCACGGAAACAAAAACATCTGCAGATTTGGAAAATTACGCCAAGCATTTAGGACAAATACTTGATAATTTATAATATTATTTAAGCTTATTCTCATCATCTTCAATTGCATTTACTCTCAACCTAAGGAGAACAGTATGGTCACTCTTGCAGGCAATCCCATCAAAATTGAAGGTAACTTTCCAAAAGTAGGTGATAAGGCACCCGCATTCTCGCTAGTGAACAAGGACCTTAAGGATGTAACACTGGCTGACTTTGCCGGGAAGAGAAAAGTACTTAATATCGTTCCCAGCCTGGATACCCCCGTCTGCGCCATATCCACCCGTAAGTTCAACGAAAAAGCCAGTAACATGGACAATACCGTTGTATTAATAATCGCCGCAGACTTGCCTTTTGCAATGAGCCGCTTCTGTGACATTGAAGGACTGGACAAAGTGGTGGTGCTGTCCACCATGCGGGGATCCGAGTTCATGAAAAATTACGGCGTCGCCATTACCGATAGTCCGCTGGCCGGCATTACGGCCCGTGCCGTTTTGGTGCTGGATGAAAACGACAAAGTGATCCACGCTGAACTGGTGCCGGAAATAAAGGACGAGCCGGATTACGATGCAACTTTGGCTGCTCTGAAATAACTCAGGAATCTTTAAAGATTCTATGCAAGTTCTCAAGTTCAATTGCCAACGACGAAATATTGCGGCAAAGCGGGGTGAGCATGCTGTTCGTGACGCAAATCCTTATAAAACTTGAATTCTTGAATTGTTAAAGAGATCCTTTAATAAATACTAACCGCAAAGACTCGGATTTCAATCAATGTTGATATTTGAACACTCCCGCCCTGGGCGGCGCAATTATTCTCAATCTCCAGCGGCAGCTACGGAAATAGCAGGCATTCCCCAGAATCTGCTGCGTAAAACACCGCCGATGCTGCCGGAAGTATCTGAAATGGATGCGGTGCGTCATTACACGCGACTGTCGCAAAGGAATTTTTCGATAGACACGCAGTTCTACCCACTTGGCTCCTGCACGATGAAATACAATCCGCGGGCGTGTAATTCCCTGGCCATGCTGCCGCAATTTCTGGCACGGCACCCAAGGGCGCCGGAAAGTACCGGGCAAGGTTTTCTTGCATGTATGTATGAACTGCAGGAGATATTGAAGGATGTAACCGGAATGGCCGGCGTAAGTCTTACGCCAATGGCGGGCGCACAGGGTGAATTAATCGGCATTGCGATGATACGCGCCTATCATGAGTCGCGCGGGGACTCCGCTCGCACTGAAATTATCGTGCCCGATGCGGCTCATGGCACCAACCCCGCCACGGCAGTGATGTGCGGTTACAAAGTGGTAGAAATAGCCACCGATAAGGAAGGTGATGTGGACATGGAGGCGCTAAAAGCGGCGGTTGGGCCGCAGACGGCAGGGTTGATGCTAACCAATCCTTCCACGCTCGGCGTATTTGAAAAGAACGTAGCCGAAATGAGCAAAATCGTCCATCAAGCGGGCGGTTTACTGTATTACGACGGCGCTAACCTGAATGCGATACTTGGCAAGGTGAAGCCCGGTGACATGGGGTTCGACGTCATTCACATTAATCTGCACAAGACTTTCTCAACTCCACATGGCGGTGGAGGTCCAGGTTCAGCGCCAGTGGGTGTTGCCCCGCGTTTATTGCCCTTCATGCCAGTACCCATTGTGGCAGTTGAAGAAAATACATATCGCTGGCTGACAGAAAAGGAAATGCCGCAATCCATTGGCAGACTCTCGGCGCATATGGGTAATGCAGGCGTACTTCTTCGAGCCTATGTCTATGTGCGTTTGCTAGGGGCCGAGGGCATGCACCGGGTGGCCGAGTTCGCTACCCTCAACGCCAATTATTTGATGGCGGAACTAAGCAAGGCAGGTTTTGAAATCGCTTATCCTACCCGCCGCGCCAGCCATGAATTTATCGTCACGCTGAAAGACCTTAAGGAAAAAACTGGAGTAACGGCGATGAATGTAGCCAAACGGTTGCTGGATAAAGGATATCATGCGCCCACTACCTATTTTCCGCTACTGGTGCCGGAATGCTTATTGATCGAACCTGCTGAAACCGAGTCGAAGGAAACGCTTGACGCTTTTGTCGCATCCATGAAAGAGATTCTGGAAGAAGCATTCTCCCAGCCGGATATGGTAAAAGCCGCGCCCCATAATACCCCGGTGCGCAGATTAGACGACGTCAAGGCCGCGCGGGAGCTGGATTTAACCTGGAAGCCTCAAAAGCCCGTGTGATTTAACCGGATATATAAACAGTCGCAACTCTACACCAGGGCATATGCATACACTCATCTGCGGTTCCATCGCCTACGACACCATCATGGTGTTTAACGATTACTTCAAGAATCATATCCTGCCGGAAAAGATTCATATTCTGAATGTTTCTTTTCTAGTTCCGGATATGCGGCGTGAGTTTGGTGGTTGCGCAGGGAATATTGCCTACAATCTGCAGATGATAGGCGGCCAACCGCTCATCATGGCCACGGTGGGCGATGACTATCAGCCATACGCCAGTCGCCTGAGCGATCTGGACTTGGCAAAAATCCACCTGCGCCATGTACGTGACGCCTTCACCGCACAAGCGTTTATCACCACTGATCTGGCGGATAACCAGATTACCGCTTTTCATCCGGGGGCGATGAACTTTTCCCATGAAAATCATGTTAGCGATGCGAAAGATGTGAATCTTGGCATTGTCGCCCCTGACGGGCGTGATGGCATGGTACAACATGCACGGGAATTCCATGAAGCAGGTATTCCGTTCATGTTCGATCCCGGTCAAGGGCTTCCGATGTTCAATGGCGAAGAACTTTTGGATATTGTCAGCAAAGCCGATTATCTAGCGGTCAACGATTACGAGGGGCAGTTGATGCAGGAGCGCACAGGGCGGACGCTGGAAGCGCTGGCAAAACTCGTAAAGGGATTGATTGTCACAAAAGGCTCTCAGGGGTCTATAATTTATTCTGATGGCCAACAGGTTGAAATTCCAAGCGTTAAAGCTGATAAAGTGGTAGATCCGACGGGGTGCGGGGATGCCTTCCGTGCGGGGTTGCTCTACGGAATCGCTAACGAAATGGATTGGAAGAGTGCCGGGCAACTTGGGGCAGTTATGGGTGCGCTAAAAATTTCCCAACGTGGTGGACAGAATCATAGTTTAAGCCGGAACGCAATTGATCAACGGTATTTTGAACTTTTCGGCAGTCGCATTCTTCTATAAATGATGAATGCAATGAAACGGACGAACATTTCCTGCAATAACGTTCATATCTCCCCGGTGGCCGTTTTAAACGGCTGAGCAGTAGGATTATCGGGTAGCGTTACTCCCCATGGCCTTGGCTCGGCAAGAACAAAGCATACGGACCAGCATGATGGAAAGTGTGCGTGAAGTAAAGCCTGCGAGCACCCGCTGCTATTGATGCGATAATAGCGTCATGTCAAATGCTAATACCAGTCGGCTAACACAAATTTTTCGTTCCATTCGCTTGTTGCTGCATATCATTTCCGGCTTGGCCCAATCCGCGATATATCCGCATCTGAATCAGTCAGCGCAATGGCGCATGGCGCAAAACTGGTCAGCAGGCCTTCTTGCGATTCTATGCATCAGGTTGCGCTATAGTGGCATCGCGCCTGTCGCCAAAATGCAACAGGTGATGCTGGCGGCCAATCATGTTTCCTGGCTGGATGTATATTCTCTCAATGCGGTATGCCCCGCTCGTTTCGTCGCCAAATCCGAGATTCGTGGATGGCCGTTACTGGGCTGGTTGAGCCGGAATGCAGGGACATTGTTCATCGAACGCGCAAAGCGCAGCGATACCGCCCGGATAAATCAGGACATCGGCAATGCATTGACCATAGGAGATCGGGTTGCAGTATTTCCGGAAGGCACTACCAGCGACGGCACCATGCTTCGGCATTTTCATGCGTCGTTATTGCAACCGGCGGTAACGGTCGTGGCGATATTATGTCCGGTAGCGATACGTTACATCGATGCTACAGGAGTGATCAGTAAGTCAGCAGCATACGTTAATATCTCGATGCTGGAATCACTGCAGCGAATATTGCGGCAACCATGGATTGAGGTCGAATTAATCTTCGCCCACCCTATCAATAGTAGCGGGAAAAACCGGCGAGAACTGGCACGTTATGCCGAACAGGCTATTGCCAGCGCTTTGTCCCTCCCCGTGCCGCACAAGACACCTGGAAAACCTTTCGATCTTCCAGACGAACAGCCGTGAGGCTTCCTCCCCACAAACAACCTGTATCCAGCGCTATCAGGTTGTCTTTAATTTGCAAACCCAGTGCCGACCAGTGGCCACAAATGATAGTGGCCTCCTGGCTGGCCCGATTCGGCGTCTCGAACCACGGCAGATAGCCGACTGGAATATCCTGCGCTAACCCCTTGTGAGCGAAATCCATTTTTCCGTTAGGAGTGCACACGCGCATGCGTGTCATCGCATTGATGATCACTCGCAGGCGGGCGTCACCTTTGAGAGCGCCATCCCATTGATCGGGCTGGTTGCCATACATATGAGCGCAGAAATTATGGAAATCATCGCTGCGCAGCGCAACTTCGACTGTCTGTGCAAGCAACGTGGCTTGCGGCACGCTCCAGGACGGTAACAAGCCCGCATGCACCATGACGTAGGGGCCATCCACATGCAGCATCTGCTGATGTCGCAACCAATGAAGCAATTCGTCTCTATCGGGCGCATCAAGTACGTCCTGTAAAGTATCGTTCCGATGCAGTCTGGCACACCCTTCGGCCACCATGAGCAGATGCAGATCATGATTACCTAGCACCATGACTGCCGCATCGTGCAGCTCTCTGACAAAACGCAATACGGACAGTGAGTCCGGGCCGCGGTTAACGATATCACCCACCAGCCACAACTTGTCTTTTACAGAATCGAAACGGATCAGATCAAGAAGCTGTGTGAATTTCTTGTAACAACCTTGCAAATCACCGATTGCGAAAGTAGCCATATTTTTTGAAAAATTATTAAATCGCCGAAGACTCGTGCGGCCTTTCCATTTGGCGCCTGCGTTCCACAAAAAATAAGGGCGATATGGATCTCCCTATCGCCCGTTATCTCGTCGTGCTTACAGTCCTCAGAAAATCATTTAGCCTGACTCACCATGTAATCCACCACCGCCTTCACATCGGCATCGGACAGGCCGGCGTTTCCGCCTTTGGCAGGCATCGCGTTCTTGCCCTTGATCGCACTATTGTAAAGTGTGTCGATACCGCTCTTGATACGCGGAGCCCATGTTGATTTATCGCCGAGTTTGGGCGCACCTGCCGCACCGGTTGTGTGACACGCTGCACAACTTGCTGTATAGGTAGTCTTGATTTTGTCTCCGCTATCGGCGGCCGCTACCGGAGCGGCCACGGGACTCGTTGTCTGGGCGGTTCCCTCTGGTTTCTCGTCAACCTGCAGGGAGTCGCTCGCAAATACCAGCGTTCCAACTGGTTTCAAGCGCTTAGCCACGGATTCATTCGAGAAAATGGGATTATTCAGATCTACCGGGATATCCCCGGTGACAAACTCCGCCAAGAGCAGAATAATTGCGATTGGGAATATGAAAGCAGCTAGAAGAACCGTAATCAATTGTTTCGGCGTCTTGATGGCCGAGGAATGCCCTTCATCTTCAGTACCGCTCACAATAACCCCCCAAGGAAAAAATGGTTATTGTATAGGTTGATGCCTATAGAAGCAAAAGCGTAAATGCGTTTACGTTGGACGGAAGTTTTAAAAAAAGCTATCCTACTCGTCTGACCAACAAAAATAAAGCTTACACTCCACTCGCTTCATTTGCGCCCATAGCTCAGCTGGATAGAGTACCGCCCTCCGAAGGCGGGGGTCACACGTTCGAATCGTGTTGGGCGCGCCACTTGAGTTACCGCAATTAATACCCTGACTTTCAGCCAGCGTTCGCCCCAAGGGGCGGGGAATTGAACCCACAGCCACAGAGATTAAACTAGACCGGACGAATTGATGCACGCCATTACCGGCGCTCTTTTTTTCATCATACTCCAGTAGTGTCCGGTTAAATGAAGGATCGAATCGCTGAAAGCCATGACTGATGAGGTATTCCGAGCGATGAAGGGTGTCTCCGACTTGAACGGCCAGTTGTTGATCTGGCAGTCTTCCGGTTTTTGCTCCGCCGGAGGCTCCGATGTATATCGGCAAAACGCTGTTTGCTCAACTCATGGACTTCCTGCCCTGGAAGACCTTCCATCGCATTGTCGATCGCTGCGACGGCGACCGCTACGTAAAGTCGCTGACCTGCGCCGAACAATTCCGCGTGATGTCCTTCGCGCAACTGA
>CAJDUY010000048.1_pt1 | contig 11496 bp, 7 predicted proteins | sample 7390911 | NCBI WGS metagenome assembly CAJDUY01 (sample SAMEA7055686, study PRJEB34461) | soil metagenome | biome: terrestrial ecosystem; feature: Peninsula; material: soil | place: Antarctica | collected 2016 | reverse complement strand
ACGCGCCGGGCACGGCATTCCCCTCCTCCTCGCGCCCAATCTTGCTTCGCAGAGATCCCTCATGAGATGATCTAGCAGCCTGTCGGACTTGAAGAATCGCAGCGAAAAAATGACTGGGCGAGGATAGATTTTGACGATTTTGAAGGCCAATAGTTGTTCTATGGGTCGAAAAAGCGGCGAAATATAGACCAGCCAGACGCCTTTGTAGTCGATTTCCTTCAAGTCCGACAGGCTGCTAGAAGCCAAGGCATTACAAACAACACACCTGTGACGAACTCGCATGAACATGAAAAAAGTGATGCAGAGTCTTTACGGATTATGACGCCCGCTTAAATAATGAGCAAAAAATGAGCAGCCGACATATCGGATTCAAATTCGAGGATTGAGTGTGGAGCTAATCACCGGCATCCCATCCTTGCGTAATCGCCTCAAGCGTGAATCTTCTATTGCTTTTGTTCCGACCATGGGCGGCTTGCATGAAGGTCATTTATCGCTGATTCGGCTCGCGCAACAAAAGTCGGATTTTGTGGTGGCGAGTATTTTTGTTAATCGCCTGCAATTTGCGCCGGCAGATGATTTTGACCGATATCCGCGCACACTGGCGGGTGACTGTGAGCTATTGAAAAATCAAGGTGTCAACGTGGTATTTGCACCTGACGAAAAGAGTATTTATCCCGTCCACCAAGAGTTTATGCTGGAGCCACCACCGATAGCAAATAAACTGGAAGGCGAGTTTCGTCCCGGTTTTTTTCGCAGTGTGGCAACGGTAGTGCTGAAACTTTTAAATATCGTGCAGCCTCAGATAGCGGTGTTCGGTAAAAAGGATTATCAGCAGTTGCATATCATGCGTGAATTGGTACGACAGTTAAATTTGCCGCTCGAAATTGTTGCGGGCAAAACAATGCGCGCATCTGATAACCTTGCGTTGAGCTCTCGTAATCGCTATCTATCGGACGAAGAACGTATCGAGGCAGCGCAGCTGTATCGAACCTTATCTCAAATCAAGCGCGAAATAAGGGGTGGCAACCGGGATTTTCATGCACTGGAGGAAAGCACAAAAGAAAAACTTTCCTGTCATGGCTGGAAAGTGGACTACATCGCGGTGCAGCAACGCGATACGCTGGTTCCGGCACGCGATGGCGATGAGAATATGGTGGTACTGGGGGCCGCGTGGCTGGGTAAAACGCGACTGATAGATAACCTCGAAGTGTCCACTAAAATCTGAATTCGAGTTTAATCTCGTTTCCGCTCATTATAACTTTAGAGCGGTTCACGATACATCATTCCACGATTTCCTGTCGTTCCAGCTTAAGAAGCAATCATCCCGGACGTCTCGACAACCACGCTCAACGCCCCAGACAAATCCTCGGATGCCACCTCGATAATCGCTGACTCTACTATATCCGAGTGGTCCGTCGCTTTTTAGCGACAGACAGTATTCTATTATTATCAATCTATTATATTGAGTCACGAGCTTCGTGTTGCCACGGAGCAACAGAATATTTCAATTTTCTTTTTAAATTATATTAATGCATTGTTCCATATGCTTTATTTTAATTGGCATGATAAATGCTTCAACTACAAGTGATGTTTGCTTGAATCAGTTGCTTGGCCAGCGAAAACTTGGGTAACGGATCGAATCTGCAATAAAACATTCTATTTTTCTGATGGGAGGCAAGTCGAGCGGGATAAATAATATGGGATAAAACACATCGGGATAGCGCCGTTCAATTGCAGTGATCGAGTGCCCTGGCTTTGGCTTAATGAGTTTGTCCTAATAGTGTCATGGTCGAAGAATACACTTGGCAACACAACATAAGGAGGTACTTCATCATGTTTCCACTGCAAAACCCGAAGCGCAACCGGATTCTTGCAGCCCTGCCTGGCGAAGATTATGCGAGACTTCTGCCATATCTCGAGTCCATATTCATGCCGTTAGAATATGTAATTTATGAACCCGATGCTTCAATCACTCATTTGTATTTCCCTGTCACCAGTATTGTCGCGCCTGTATATGGCGGGGAAAATGGTGCGTCGGTGCGGCTCGCGATAATCGGACATGAAGGCCTTACCGGTATTTCCTCTCTATTGGGCTGTGGCGGCACGCCAACTGGAGTTGTCGTACAAAGCGCAGGGAATGGTTATCGGATAAAAGCGAATGTACTGCAAAAGGAATTCGACCTGTGCGGTAAGTTTCAGCAACTAGTGTTGCATTACACTCAAGCACTGATTACACAAACTTCTCAGAACGCAGTATGCAACCGGCACCATAATATCGAGCAGCAGCTAGGCCGTTTTCTGTTAATGAGCCTGGATCGCTTATCAGGCAATGAATTACAAATGACACACGAGCAGTTAGCGACTATGTTAGGTGTGCGCAGGGAAAGTGTGACTCAGGCCGCTCTCAAACTGCAAACGATCGGAGCAATCCGATACAGCCGAGGCCATATTACCGTAATGGATCGTGAGGAGCTTGAAGATTCCGTATGCGAATGTTATGCAGTAGTGAATAACGAGTACGACCGCTTACTGCCGTATCGCTCCTTTTCTAACCCTGCTACGGCAACGGCAAAGCGACGCACCCACAAAGAGCTGTGGACTGTAAACTGAGGAGAGCCCCGGACTACTCAGCGAGAGCCAGATTCCGCCCCCCTGGTCTTGGTTTAAGCTGCGTAGCCCGGCTTGTCGCATAAAAAGGGCAAACGCTTTTCTTCATTTAGAAAGCCTTTGAATAATCTCCGGATTGGAGCGGAGTGAAACGATGCCGCAAATGGATCGTCCACATTGTGATCATCCCCATTTCGCCAGCCCCCCCTATGGGGACTTATTCCAGATCTCAGCAGTCTGTCGGACTCAAAGTAAATCAGCTGCAAAAGCGTCTGACCGGTCCATATTTCACCGCCTTTTTTCCAATTCGTCTGGGCATTGCTCAATTCAATTTGACCTCGAATATTGATGCGTTTTTCTCCTCATCATTACCGTCGCCTTGACCGGTTGGCGCCACCTCTCTCCCGGCAATATGCCAGTTACCGGGAGAAAAGCGGATATTGATGTGTCAATTGTCTACCGGTGCAATAGCAGCCATATATCGTGAAGACGTTTTATCATTCCGGCACTACGGCCATTGTGCAATACGAGGGCAAGATGCGTGAAATGACCGTCACCATATCGGAGCGGCGCATGCTACGCTGGTGGTGGACTGGAGTAGTGGACCAAGAGGATGGAACCAGGCTCGGAAGGCATGCTCCTCCATCACAAGAATGACGGCACTACAGGAGACATAATCGAGAGGTGCATTCAGGAGAGTACTGAATAAAATTCATCGCGGATAGGATGAGGCGAACTCGGTGCGATCATCAATGGTTCAGAATATTGAGATTGCTTGCCGCTTATCTATTCAGGAAGATCTCTGGATTCCTGCTTTCGCGGGAAAGACAATGCTTCCTGTTGGATGGTCGACTCTATAATATGTGACCATGTCATCTCACACCCCTAACATTCGTCCCCAGCCCGATCAGGTACTGGTGGATATTGCCGACTATGTCACCAACTGCAATATTCAGAGCAGCTTGGCTTACGATACCGCGCGTAACTGCCTCATGGACTCTCTGGGCTGCGCGATGGAAGCGCTTACTTACCCGGCCTGCACCAGGCTACTCGGACCCCTCGTTTCGGGTACGACTGTGCCCCATGGAGCGAGAGTTCCCGGTACCCAATTCCAGCTTGATCCGGTACGAGCGGCATTCAATATCGGCACCATGATTCGCTGGCTCGATTTCAACGATACCTGGCTTGCCGCCGAATGGGGGCATCCATCGGATAATTTGGGCGGCATACTTGCGGTAGCCGACTGGTGCGCCCGTAACGCCATGACTGCGAAGAAAACTCCGATCACGATGCGTGACGTGCTGACCGCCATGATCAAGGCGCATGAAATCCAGGGTTGCCTCGCGCTGGAAAACAGTTTCAACAAGGTGGGGCTGGATCATGTTGTGCTCGTGAAGGTGGCCTCTGTTGCAGTCGTGATGTATTTGCTCGGCGGTAGCCGCGACCAGATCGTTGATGCCCTTTCACAAGCTTGGGTGGATGGACAATCGCTGCGCACTTATCGTCACGCGCCTAATACCGGCTCGCGCAAATCCTGGGCCGCGGGGGACGCCACCAGCCGTGCGGTCTGGCTTGCATTGCTCACGCTTCGGGGAGAAATGGGTTACCCTTCGGCGCTCACTGCTAAAACCTGGGGTTTTTACGATGTGCTGTTCAGGGGGCAGCCATTCCGGTTTCAGCGGCCGATCGAACAGTGGGGGTCATACGTGATGGAAAACGTATTGTTCAAGATTTCATTCCCTGCTGAATTCCATTCCCAGACAGCGGCGGAGTGTGCGATACAACTGCATTCCCGAGTAAGCGAGCGGATCGATGAGATCGGAAAAATCACTATTCGCACTCACGAGGCGGTGATCCGCATCATCGACAAAAAAGGACCACTGCATAATCCTGCCGACCGCGATCATTGCATTCAGTATATCGTTGCGGTATCGCTGATATTCGGGCGGCTTACCGCCGCCGATTATGAGGATGCCGTGGCAGCCGACCCGCGTATCGACGCGCTGCGTGCTAAGATTATCTGTATCGAGGATCCGCAGTTCACCCGGAATTATCACGATCCTGAAAAACGTTCCATCGCTAACGGCATTACGGTGGAATTCAGGAATGGCAGCAAGCTGGAAGAAGTGGTAGTGGAATACCCCATCGGCCATAAGCTTCGCCGTGATGAAGGTATTCCGCTATTGGAAGAAAAATTCAGAACTAATCTCGCGCGCCGGTTTCCGGCCAGGCAACAAAAATCAATAATTGATCTCTGCCTTGACCAGGTGAGACTCGAAGCAACACCCGTCAACAAATTTGTTGACATGTTTGTGATTTAAGCGGGATGTTCGCCCTCGTACGGGTATCTGGCAATTAAGACAACTCAGTCTGATCCGTGCTCTTTTGTGTCCAAATCGGCGGAATTTTCCGGTGAAGCGGTATCTATATCAAGCAATATTTTAAGGGCCGTAAGTCTTACCTTCCACGACGGAATTGCTACGGGGTCCATCGATAAACCCGCGACCAGTTGTTCCACTCCATCGGCCTGCGCAGACTCGCAGGTAGACAGAAAATGCCGCAACTCATCGCTACTGGTAATACCGGTGCGCCGGACAAAGTCGGGGTAATCTTCGCGCAAGTGCGCTGCAAGCCAAGCCTGGTCTATCCATTGCTTTAATTGATTGTAGCTGAAGCAGGTGCGTACGGCCAAATCCACGGCGTCGGCGCTGCTGAGATTTTCAACGTTATCAAAACCTTCTCGCTCCAGTCTCAGCTCATGGGCATAGCTCATCCCGGCAAGCATGGAAAGGGGCAGCGCACGGTAACTGTCACCGGGGATATCCCTTATTGCTTTGAGCGCCACGCGCTCGATTGCCAGTGCGGCCCGTTTCGGATAAAAGCCGAAAAAAAAGCTCAAAACGGGAAGCAGACTAAGGCTCGCGGGTATAGTTGAACCTGTCTCATCAGAGCTGCCCTTTGAATCTTTATTGGCAGGTGAAGCCTCAGCGGCAGATGAATGTTCAGCAGCATCATGGAGGGGTGCGGCAACTGGCGCCGCGACGGGTTTGGAGTCGCCGGGGAAGGCGAAGTCGAAGACAAAGGAGAGCACCAGCGCCAGTATGCTTGCGACAATCATGCGGATGGCGCCATCGACGAAGGTATGAGAGGACAAATCCAGCGTGAAGTATGCACGCACAACGGAGCCGATAAAGTAGATGTAGGCGCCGAGGAAGCCGAACTGAAAAGCGGTCAGATTACGGACAAGATGAGAGTAATACGCATCCGGATTTTTCTCGAATAATTCAGCGAAAGGTCCCATTGTCAACATATTAGCACCAAGACCGAAATTCACGCCCCCGTCCGCCGAGGAAGCAGGTTTGAACAGCAGCAGGATGCAAATGCCGAGCAGCACGATGATCGTGGTCAGCCAGACACTGCCCCGATAGGTGCTGAAGGAAGCGCGGCGCCCCATCCTCCTGCGGATTTCGCCGCGGCGCGCAGCCGGAACCTCGCGCTGTAACTGCCGCTCCTTCCGGTTGGTCATGCTCTGTATATAGGTTAAGGCGAGAGACGGTACGACCAGGACGGCCAGCAGCGCCATGATCAGGTTATACTGAAAAAACACGGGATCAAACCAGTGCGCGACGGCCCGGAAATCGCGGTAAGTTACGCATTCGGATCCCAAGGCGGATTCCAGCCCAAGACTCACAATAAGAAGTGTCGGCACCAGGAATACCAACCAGTCGTACCACGGCATGTTCCATTTGTTACTCTCGCTCTGATCCATACGCCTCCCTTCAGCTCATTTTTTTCTCTGCTGCGGCCATAGCCTCGGCAGCTATCCCTGTCCAGAAACGAAGGTGATCGAAAGGTCTTTCCGTTCGAGAATTTGGCAGGGCGAGGCTCCATCCTACAAGCTCAAAGTGATCCGTATATATAATGCCGCGAAACTTTCCCCATTTGGCGGAGTCAACCTGCACCAAGCCATCGCTGTCCGCCGGAATGATGCGCCCCAAAGGTCGTAGCCAGAAGGGTAATTCACCCAAGGGGCGATAACCTGCGTACGAAGAGTAGGTTACATCTGCACGGTCGGGAATCGGCGTAGCTGCGCGAGCTTCAGGAGTCAATTCACCTAAACCCGGGCGCCCCATGTGCCGAATTGAGGCCGGAATCAACCCACGCGATTCGAGCAACCAGGTGGCTACAGGGGTGCCGCGATGCGGTGTGGCAACAGTAATCAAATTCTTCACGCGTCGATCCGGATCAAGATAGGTGATCAGATGCCTGGCGTCCAGGCCCCCCATGCTATGCGCTACCAAAGTAAAGGAGGGCGCGTCATTACGAGACAATTGGCTGGCAATCGCCTCCGCACGCTCAACCACGGTGCCGGCTGGCGGCACTTCCGGTATAAGAGGGACAATATTTGCCTGACACAATGCCTGCTCCACGCCGCGAAAATATTCAATAGGTCCGCGGCGTGAGAAGCCAAGAAAACCGTACAACAGGACCAGCGTAGGACGGACCATAAAACCATGCTCATTATAAGGAAATTACCAGGCAGAAAACGTGTCGATACCAAATAGCTGTTACGCCGACTCGGAACAAATGACCAAGCTGTGTGCGACAGCGCACATCTCTTTCATATTACATGATTTTTCGGGTTTTGCATGGTGCTGGTGTGCAATCGATATCTGTCTCTGCGAGACGGATAAACATGGAAGTGGTTTCCTGCGAATGCTACGATGGTAGACTTAACCTCTTGATCTCCGGTAAAAGTAATAATTAAGCCTATTTCAACGTGAAATGATCGCAAGACTTTACTTTGAAGCGAGAAATTACTGTTTAGTAAGACGAGATTGCTCCTGTTTAGAATTGAGGGCGGGACGCCTGAACGGGTATTTTTAGTCATTAATCAATCCATCCAAACCCCGCATTGAAAAGAGCAGCAGTGAAGATAAATTACGATATCAAAGGTAAGATAGCCCTTGTCACCGGAGCAAATCGCGGAATTGGAAAAGCGATAGTCGATACCTTTCTGAGTCACGGAGCAACGAAAATCTATGCCGCAGTTCGCAATCTTGACTCTGCTGCTCCTCTAAGCAGGTACTATGGTGATGCGGTGGTTCCCGTTCAATTGGATCTAGCTAAACCCGAGACCATCACAGCCGCGGCAAAAACAGCAAATGATGTTCAGGTGGTGATCAACAATGCGGGTATCTTCATAGCGTCCACTCCATTAGACAGGGACGCTATCGATTCGCTTGAACTTGGAATGAAAATCAATGTGTTTGGTCTCATCCGGATTGCACAGGCCTTTGCCCCCGTTCTCAAGGAAAATGCTGGCGGGGCGTTCGTGCAGCTCAATTCGGTTGCGTCATTGAAGTGCTCTTCCAATTTCGCGACACATTCCGCTTCTAAAGCCGCTGCCTACTCCATCACACAGGCGCTGCATGAATTGTTGGGCCGACAGGGCACAGCAGTATTAAGCGTGCATCCCGGTCTTATCGCTACTGATATGAGCGATGCCGCTGGCCTGAGCGGGATTGCCGAACCTGCCTCGCTCGTTGCCGAAGGTATAGTCACTGCACTGAAAGCAGGGGATTTCCATCTTTTTCCGGATTCAATGGCCAAGCGGGTTGGGAGTGCCTATCAGTGTTTTTCCGAAAGCATAATCGAAGCTGATATTTCAGAATATGGAATGCATTAAACTGAAAAGCAAATCAAAAAATTGCACGGGTATCGGCTTGATTGAGAGGAGACCGGAGGATTCTCATGAGTTTTTCAAGACCTGAAGAACTTGATTCGGTTTGTTGCATGGCTTTTCCGCGTCTCGGTATTTCTGGGCTTCCGTGGTTCGGAAAATTATTTTGAAGGAGTGCTACCATGACGCATAATCTGTTCAATACGCTAAAAGCGCTGCCTCTTCCCACTGGAAAGAAAGCAAAGTTCTATTCCCTTCCGGCTTTGGAAACATCGGGGCTGGGGCAGATTTCCCGGTTGCCGGTTTCCATTCGCATCGTTCTGGAGTCGGTCTTGCGCAATTGCGACGGCAGGAAAATCACCGAACCGCACGTGAGGCGACTGGCCAACTGGCAACCTAATGCTGCGCGGGTAGACGAAATTCCCTTCGTTGTATCCCGGATCGTATTGCAGGATTTTACCGGCGTGCCGCTCCTTGTGGATCTGGCGGCAATGCGTGGCGTAGCACAAAAAATGGGCAGGGACCCCAAGCTTGTTGAACCCCTCGTGCCGGTTGATCTGGTGGTTGACCACTCGGTGCAAGTCGATTACTACGGCGATAAACAGGCGCTCAATCTCAATATGGAGATCGAATTCCATCGCAACAATGAGCGCTACCAGTTCATAAAATGGGGTATGCAAGCTTTTGATACATTCAAGGTGGTGCCCCCCGGAATTGGCATTGTGCATCAGGTGAATCTGGAATATCTCGCCCGCGGAGTACACCTGAAAGATGGTGTGGTGTATCCCGATACACTGGTTGGCACCGATTCTCATACCACTATGATTAATGGCATCGGTGTGGTCGGTTGGGGTGTCGGCGGGATTGAAGCGGAAGCTGGGATGCTGGGGCAACCGGTTTACTTTCTTACGCCGGATGTTGTGGGTGTGAATCTGACAGGCCAATTGCGTGGCGGTGTTACCGCCACCGATCTGGTGCTCACTGTGACCGAGATGTTGCGCAAGGCCAACGTGGTGGGCAAGTTTGTGGAATTTTTTGGCGAAGGCACTGCATCGCTGAAGGTACCTGATCGCGCCACGATCGCCAACATGGCGCCTGAATATGGCGCCACCATGGGGTTTTTCCCGGTGGATGATGCCACCATCGAGTATTTCAGGGGTACGGGGCGTAGCGACGAGGAGGTCACCATGCTTCAATCCTACTTCAAGGCTCAGGGGCTTTATGGTATCCCCCGCAAGGGCGACATCAATTACACGCAAGAACTGGAGCTTGATCTGGGTACGATCGCGCCCTCACTGGCCGGACCGAGGCGCCCTCAGGACCGTATCGAGATCAGCAACATCAAATCCAGATTTACCGAACTCTTCGCCAAGCCAATTATGGAAGGCGGTTATGGCAGAAATGCAAAAGATCTGAGTCAACGCTATCCAGTGCGAGGTTGTAATGACCATCCCAATTATATGGAGGCCATCATAAGTAGCTCAAGCTATGCCGTGAGACCAGGGACCGAAAGGAATATTACAGAGATGGTCAATAATCGTCCGATACTGGCAACAGAAGAAGCGCCGTTATGTATATCGAATGGTCCGCTTGAACTGGGTCACGGGGATATATTGATTGCGGCCATCACGTCATGCACGAACACCTCTAACCCTAGCGTGCTGATCGCTGCCGGGCTCCTGGCAAAGAAGGCAGTAGAGAAAGGGCTGACCGTGAAGCGGCATATCAAGACGTCGCTTGCCCCTGGATCACGCGTAGTGACAGAATATCTCACCGCTACCGGTCTGCTGCCCTATCTCGAAAAACTCGGTTTCAATCTGGTAGGCTATGGTTGTACAACCTGCATCGGCAACTCGGGACCTTTGTCGGAGCCGATCGAGGAAGCTGTGGTGACGAATGATCTGGTGTGTGCCGCGGTGCTCTCCGGCAATCGCAATTTCGAGGCACGAATTCACCCTAACATCCGTGCCAATTTTCTCGCGTCTCCACCATTGGTGGTGGCATACGCCATCGCGGGCACCATGCTCAAGGATTTGATGACCGAGCCGCTGGGCATCGGCGAGGACGATAAACCTGTCTGGCTCGGTGACATCTGGCCGAGCGAGGACGAAATTCATGGGCTGATGAAATTCGCCGCCAACGCCGAAACATTTCGCCGGCTCTACAGCAATCTCACCAAGGATCATCCGTTGTGGAACGATATATCATCGGTTTCGGGGAAAGTGTATAACTGGCCGAAATCCACCTATATTGCCGAGCCACCGTTCTTCCAGGATTTTTCCATGCAACCGGGGCAACCCAGTGGAATACGCAATGCGCGCGTGCTGGGCATATTCGGCGATTCCGTAACTACCGATCACATCAGTCCCGCTGGCTCCATCAAGGATACTTCACCCGCAGGAAAATACTTGCTTGCAAGCGGTGTCTTGAAGCACGATTTCAACAGTTACGGAGCACGCCGCGGCAATCATGATGTGATGATGCGCGGTACTTTTGCCAATGTACGTATCAAAAACCTGATGATACCCGGCAGTGAGGGGGGTATCACCCTGCATCAGCCGGATGGCCGGCAAATGAGCATTTACGATGCCGCCATGCGGTATATTTCGGATGGCGTGCCGACGGTGGTGTTTGGAGGAGAAGAGTACGGAGCTGGTTCGAGCCGTGATTGGGCCGCGAAGGGAACCCAGTTACTTGGTGTCAAAGCGGTAATCGCTCGCAGCTTTGAGCGCATACACCGCAGCAATCTCGTTGGCATGGGCGTGTTGCCATTACAATTCAAGGACAATGCCAGCGCGCTATCAATGGGCATCAAAGGCGATGAACAATTCGACCTTCTGGGTCTGGACGATATTCACCCGCAGCAGAGTGTGACATTGGTGATTCATGGCAATGATGGCTCGCGCCGCGAAATCGATTTGCTGAGCAGGATCGATACAGCCATCGAGGTCGACTATTATATGCACGGTGGCATTTTGCCTTATGTACTCAGGGAAATCATGACAGCCTAGGACCTGTTAACACTTATTTCGCGCCCGCGACAGCGACGGATTTCGTCCAGCATGAGGCATGAGCCGCGCGGCGGAGTGGGCCTCCGTAAGCGGCGAATAACGAAGGGCTGGATGAAATCCGTCCCGTCCCTTCGGGTTGCACAGCAACGCGGGTGCGAAATAAGTGTTAATAGGCCCTAGTCTTACTGTGTCACA
>CAJDUY010000044.1_pt1 | contig 11536 bp, 7 predicted proteins | sample 7390911 | NCBI WGS metagenome assembly CAJDUY01 (sample SAMEA7055686, study PRJEB34461) | soil metagenome | biome: terrestrial ecosystem; feature: Peninsula; material: soil | place: Antarctica | collected 2016 | reverse complement strand
GTGGCGCCGTCTGAATCATAATCGGCTACGATCAAAAGACGCTTTCGTGCAAGAATCGCATCCGCCAGGAGTGCCGCCATTTTGGAAATATTCCCCAGGCGCTCAAACGGAATCAGTCGAGACAGTTCCATTTCGAGTTGAGCCGGCTCTTCAATCCCACGGGCAGCATAAACGCGAGCCAGCACAGGATGGAGGCCATATCGGGTTAGCGTATTGAAAGCATGCGGTGGATAACCGCGAACGACGATGTTGGGCATGCGCTAAACATTGAAACCGAGATCCATGGTTCCCAGTATAACGCCTGGCAGCGAGCTATGCTCAAGGTGGGCGCTGTCTTTGCCTAATAATTTTGATTATATTTATTGCTGGCGGAGTTCGATCTGCTTGCGAATTTTTGATAAATTACAGAAACTGGGAACACAAAATTAATGCAATAGCTATGTCTCCGATGCCACAAGTCAGTGTGTGATTTGGTCGGAGAGATTGATTTTATAAAATTTTATTTGACGCCAGTCCGGAGCTCAGCAATGAAACAGTGGCTTTTTCTTTCCGTTGCAATTGTCAGTGAGGTTGTGGCGACCTCGGCCTTGAAGGCGAGCAACGGCTTCTCGCAGCTATGGCCGTCACTTGTAGTAGTAGCGGGTTACGCCATTGCTTTCTTTTTCTTATCATTGACCTTGCGTATAATGCCGGTGGGGATTGCGTACGCTATCTGGTCCGGCATCGGTATTGTGCTCGTTACTCTTATTGGCTGGCTTGTTTTTGAGCAATCGCTCGATAGCCCCGCTGTCATCGGGCTGACACTTATTATTACTGGTGTAGTCGTCTTGCAAATATTTTCCAAGTCGGCTGCACATTAGTCGCAAGGCTTTGATTCGGAAGCATCATGCTCAAATCCTTTGAGTTCGGTCATTCCCTGTTCCGTATACGATACCGATGGCGAACTTGACCGCCCTGGTTTTTGGGTATTTGTTAATATCACATGCGCTTCGTCACTGGCGCGGATTTTTTTTCGGAGGAAATGAGAGGCGTTTTGCCAAATAAACCATGCTTGAGTATAAGTTTCTGGCCGATAAGAAGACGGTCGACGCCACGATTCCATAACTTGATTTGCGTTACGGTAATACCGTGACGCAAGGCGATGCCGGCCAGCGCTTCTCCACTTCTGACAGCATAGACGAAACTGTGTTCGGGTAATCCCGGTTCGGCAGGTTTATTGTTCAGAATCGAAATATCTGCACCCTCGGTATCGGTGCTTCCGTTAAGCGGTACCAGCAAAGTCTGCCCCGGCGTTATCCTACTGAGCCCGCGAATATCGTTGACCTCTTTGAGTTGCCGCACGCTGATGCCATACCGGCCTGAAATTTTTTCGGCGGTCTCCCCTTTTTTTGCCTGATAGGCTTGCCACGATACCAGCGGCTTATCGTGATTTTTCAGATTCGCCGTAAAGGTTTCTGCTTTATCCACCGGGAACAGCAGGGTGCGAGATCCGTTGACATTGATGACGGGCCGATTATGGGCGGGATTGAGCGCCTTGAATTCATCCACGGAAATATCCGCGAGCTTTGCTGCCAGCTTTACATCTATGTGGCGAGTTGTTGCGACTGTCTCGAAATAGGGCTGGTTGGGTACGGATTCGAGCTCAACGCCGAAGGCTGCCGGATTAGAGATGATATTTTTTATTGCGATCAACCGGGGAACATAGTTCTGGGTTTCGGGCGGCAGACTGATATTGCGAAAATCCGCCGGTAGCCCATTATTACGGTTTTTTATAAGCGAGCGTCCCACCGCGCCCTCGCCCCAGTTATATGAAGCCAGTACCAACTCCCAGTCGCCAAACATGTTATACAGGTTTTGTAAATAATCCAGCGCGGCGCTAGTGGCAGCGATAATATCCCGCCGGTCATCATGCCACCAGTTCTGCTTTAAGCCATAGTTCTTGCCGGTAGATGGAATGAACTGCCAAATGCCAGAAGCGTGGCTACTGGAGTACGCCCTGGGATTGAAAGCACTTTCAATAATGGGCAGTAACGCGATCTCGGCGGGCATGCGGCGGCGCTCAACCTCTTCGACTATATGGAACAGGTAGCGTTTGCTGCGTTCGATGATGCGTTTCACGTATTCCGGGCGGCTGACGTAAAAATCCTCACCTTTACGCACCTCCTTGCTATCCATTTCAGCCATGGCGAAGCCGTTGCGTATGCGTTCCCATAGATCAGGTGGCGGCGCGGATATGTCAGTGGCGGAAGTATCCTTTTCCGTGATAGATATTACCACTTCGCTTTCTGCAATGGATGCTATCGCCTCGCTATCCGTGACAGGGATGTTATCGAATGTCGCAAGTGCTTCTTCCGGTATAGGTTGAGAAATTGGTTGAACCGCAGGTTCAGTTGCGCTGACGGTGAAATTTGCAGTTATCAGCGCCATGCTGACGGCCAGGATTAACGCAGATCGTTGTATTCGCATACTTCCGGCTATTAACATGAGCATCCTATAGATTTGTATTTTTGAATGTCGTGTAAATTGATTATAAAAAGATCGGCGTGAGCGAGGCAGGTTCCCGGATAAAGTCATTCACGCATTGTAGATTGCCCTTCAAATCTTCCCAGTTCCACTACCGGTAGGGATTTCCAACCTGATTTGCGATGGTCCACGACAACATTGGTAAAGATTCCGCCGCGTACGAAAAACCTGGCGGTAAGGCGAAGGTATCTCGGCTTCAAGACCGCAATCAGGTCATCGACAATGCGGTTGGTAACGGCTTCATGGAACGCGCCCTCGTTACGGTAAGACCAGATATATAACTTGAGGCTCTTAAGCTCGATGCACTTTTTGTCCGGAATGTAGTCGAGGATCAAGGTAGCAAAATCCGGTTGCCCGGTTTTTGGACACAGGCAGGTAAACTCCGGAATTTCCATGTGAATATGGTAGTCCCGCCCCGGTGTCGGGTTCGGGAAGATTTCCAGTTTTTTCGCGGGGCTACTGGGCATTCTCTTATCTCGGTCAAATCGGTTAGAATGGTCTGCTCCCAGGTACATCTTTCAGGATGACTTTAGATTGTCTCCCCGGGGGCTGCACAATTATAACTGGTTGCGAACGATAAATTGCGTCTCTCCAATATCAAACTAGCCGGTTTCAAATCCTTTGTCGATCCCACCGAAATTTCTGTTCCCGGTGATCTGGTCGGGGTTGTGGGCCCCAATGGCTGCGGCAAATCCAATGTGATCGATGCGGTGCGCTGGGTTTTGGGCGAATCGCGGGCGTCTGCGTTACGCGGCGAATCCATGCAAGACGTGATTTTCAACGGTTCCGCCAATCGTAAACCGGTGGGACGCGCCAGCGTGGAGTTAATATTTGACAACCATCTCGGTAAGGCGGCAGGGCAGTGGTCGAGCTATGCGGAGATTTGCATCAAGCGGATATTGCAGCGGGACGGCGAATCGACCTACCACATCAATAATATTCATGTGCGCCGCCGTGACATTGCCGATATTTTTCTCGGCACCGGCATAGGCGGGCGTGGCTACGCCATAATCGAGCAGGGAATGATCTCTCGCATCATTGAGGCAAAGCCTGAGGAGTTGCGTGTATTTCTCGAAGAGGCTGCCGGAATTTCCAAATACCGCGAGCGCCGCCGCGAGACCGAATTGCGTCTGGCCGATACGCGCGAGAACCTTTTGCGCGTGAGCGATATTTGCCAGGAACTGAAAAAGCAGTTACTGCATTTGGAGGAACAGTCCAGGGCTGCCAGCCGGTTCAAAGATATGAAAGCCCAGTTGCACATGGCTCAGAATCTTTTTTGGTGGGCTCGCAAACAGGAAGCTGCGTTGCAGCGTACCAATTCGGAAAAAGAGTTCCACTCGTTGCAAACGACCCTCGAATTTGAAACTGCGAATCTCCGCGACGCAGAAAAGCGCCTGGAAGATAAGCGCGCTCAGCATTATGTTATTGGCGATAGCCTGCATCAGGCGCAGGGTGAGCTTTATGCTGCCAACGCTGAAGTGGCGCATGTTGAACAGCAGATGCAACATTTGCGCGAGAACCACCAGCGTATGGAGCAACAAATTGGAGCGGTGAGGAATCAACTGGGTCACCACGAAAAGCAGGTGAAAGATGCGGGTGACAGCTTGAACCATTGGAGCGGGGAGCTTGAACACGCGCAATTGGCTCGCGAGGCCGGCAAGCAAAAAGCCGAGATGGAAAATGAGAAATTACCGGTGGCCGACTCCGCTTTTCGCATGTGCCAGGAAAAATTAGCTGAAACGCGGCGCAGCCTGCTGTTGATTGAGCAGGCTGGGCAATTGGAAGGAAGTCATCGTGCTTATGCCGAAAAAACCTTCCAGCAACTTGAATCGCGCCGCGTGCGGCTGTTGGCGGAACGGGATACCATGATTCAGCCGGATATTGAAGAATTATCCCATTTGCGCCGGAAGACAGAAAGTGCCGCAGCTGACCTGAAACAAAAGCAGGAGGTGCTTGCACAAACTGAAAATCTGCTGTTGGATGCGGAAGAAGTCAAACGTGAGTTGGCGCGCAAAGCGCAGGCGCTGGCGCAACAGATTATTGAGGCGGAAGCCCGGTTCAGCGCCTTGCAGCGCTTGCAGCATCGACTCGAAGGCAGCCAAGGGCTGAGTGCGTGGCTCGTTAAATACAAACTGGACACGTTACCGCGTTTGTGGCAAAGCATCCAGATTGAAAAGGGGTGGGAAGACGCGCTTGAAGCAGTGCTACGCGAGCGTCTTAACAGCGCACAGCTTGAGCAATTGGATTTGGCACATGAATGGGTAGATGATTCGCCTCCCGGAAAATGGGTGTTGTTTGAGTCCGCTGGATTATCGGCGCGGGGCGGGCAGGCAAAAGATACTGCGGGGGGTAGGGACGGCTGGACACCGTTGTACCGGTATCTGACTTGCGACAACACAGGAATAAAATCTGTGCTGGACGAATGGCTGAGTGGAATATTTGTGGTCGAGGATTTGAGGGACGGGCTCGTACATAGAACGAAACTTTCTTCAGGTGAGATGCTGGTGACTCGTGAAGGCCATATTTTTACGCATCACAGTCTTACTTATTATGCACCTGATACACAATTGCATGGGGTAATGGCGCGGCAACGGGAGATGGCCCAGATTAAAATCGAAACGGATGCATTGAGGGTCAGCCTCTCGGTCGAGAAATCCGCCTTGGAGACAGCGGAAGAATATTGCCGCGACCTGGAATCATCCGTATCACGCTTGCGTTATGACACTGGACAACTCCAGCAACAGCAACATGATGCGCAAATCCAGGTGTTGAAGCTCACCCAGTTAGCCGAGCGCGCGAACCAGCGCCACAGCCAGATTGATGGCGAGCTGACGGAAATCGGACATCAGGCAGTGGCGGAAACTGCCCGGAAGCGGGATGCCGAAATAAAGCTGATGGAATATCAGGTTCAAATTAAGGTTTTGCAGGAACAGGTGCAGAGGGAAAAACTGGCGGGCGAGGCAGCGGAACAGTTTCTCCACGCCCAGCGTCAACTTGCGCAGAACGTGACGAGGGAAATGCAGGAAGCAGCGTTCCACGAAAAAACCTGTCAGAACAAAATCGCCGAGATGGAGAATTCTATCCATATCATTAATGGGAATGTTGTTGAACTCACAGTCAATCTAAAAAAATTGCAGGCTGATCAAGGCTGTTTTGATGAAACCTCACTGAACAGTCGTCTCCAGGAATGGCTGTCACTGCGTGAACAGCGAGAACAGAGGCTGGCAGCGGTACGTAATGCCTTGGAAGATGCGGCCAGCGATTTGCGCGAAATAGAGCAGGAGCGCATGACTTTCGAACAAAAGTTGCATCCATTGCGGGAATCCATTAACCATGCACGTCTCAAGGAACAGGAAGCAAGAATCACCGAGAATCAGTTTGGCGAGCAATTAAAAGAAGTGGGCGCCGACGAGGAGGAATTGATGCGGGCTCTTGGAAAAACGCGCCCTTCTGCATTGCAGGCTGATATCAACCGCCTCAACATCGAAATAGCCGCCTTGGGAGCGGTTAATCTCGGCGCGTTGGAGGAATTGCAATCTTCCCAGGCACGCAAGACATATCTCGATTCACAATCGCAGGATTTACAGGAAGCGGTGGGGACCCTGGAAAATGCAATTCGACGGATAGACCGCGAAACCCGCGAACGTTTGCTGGAGACTGTCGACAAAGTCAACGGCCATTTGAATGAAATGTTTCCTACTATATTCGGCGGCGGACAAGCAAAACTGATATTGAGGGGCGAGGAGATTCTTGATTCGGGCATACAAATTTTTGCGCAGCCGCCGGGTAAAAAGAATAGTTCCATCCATTTGCTGTCGGGTGGCGAAAAAGCGCTGACCGCATTGGCACTCATATTCTCACTATTTCAGCTCAACCCAGCGCCGTTCTGCCTGCTGGATGAGGTGGATGCTCCGCTCGACGACAGTAATACTGAGCGTTTCTGCAATCTAGTGAAGAAAATGTCGCGCCACACCCAGTTCGTGTTCATCAGTCACAATAAAATTACTATGGAAATGGCGCAGCAACTGATAGGTGTCACCATGCAGGAACAGGGCGTCTCGCGCGTGGTTGCAGTGGAAATCGACGAGGCTGTCAGATTGAGTGATGCCGCCATGGTAATCTGACCGGCATGATAAACATGAGCGAATTACAGATCAGCCTGATCGCCATAGGTTTCGTCGTGATTATGGGGGTTCTTTTATTTAACTGGATGCAACAGCGACGCTACCGGCGCGGTGCGGAAGAGGCATTTCCACACAAACATGAAGATGTGCTGTTGAGAACAGACAAGCCTGTCGCGGATGATGATCGGATCGAACCGCAACTCGGCAAGGAAATATTGCAGGGCCAGGAGATATTTCAGGAACTTCAGATGGAGCCGAGTGCACAGTCAGCCGAACCAGCCGGAATTGTCCAGCCAGATCTGCAATCGATCCCCACGGTGCCTGCACCGGTTACATCGGTTGAGCAGCCACCAGCCAATGGCGGCAGCGTCGTGGACGTGGTGGATTATGTAATTGACATCCATGCTGCAACATTGATTACGGATTCGGATGTGACAGAGGTATTGCAGCGGAAATTCGATTTCAGCAAGCCGGTACGATGGCTCGGGCAAAGAGATACAGACCCATTCTGGGAGGAAATTACAATAGAGACTATCGGTAAGGGTGGCTATATTAACTTGAAGGGCTGCCTGCAACTCGCCGATCGTGCCGGTCCCGTGAGCGAAGTAAGCTTGTCCGAGTTCCGCGACATGGTGCAAAACTTCGCGGCGCATGTGAATACGGTTGCGGACTGTCCCGATGTCCGGCAAGCATATGCGCAGGCGTTATCGCTTGATCAATTCTGTGCGGAAGTGGATGTCATGATAGGTATCAACATTATCAGCAGGGATAATAGCGTATTTACCGGTGCCAAGATCCGGGTTTTAGCGGAAGCATCAGGTTTCAGACTTGGGACAGAAGGTATCTTCACTTACCGCGATGAAAACAATAGTGTATTGTTTTCCCTCAACAACCATGAATCCTCTCCATTTCTTCCCGACACCATGCGAACGCTCACTACTCATGGCATTACTTTTCTGCTTGACGTACCCCGCATTACAAACGGCGAAAAAATTTTCGGCGAGATGACCCATGTCGCCAGAAGTCTTTCCGATACCTTGGGTGGCATCATGGTGGATGATAATCATGCTCCCCTGAGCGATAGCGGCATCGGCAAAATCAAACGACAGTTGATCGCCATTCAGTCTATGATGCTGGCACGCAACATCCCCGCCGGTGGCGAGATTGCGCTGAGGTTATTTGCGTGAATGAGTATTCCGGATGACATCTGGCGTCAAGCACAGAAACTGCGTGATGCTATCGAGTTGCACAATTTTCGTTATCATGGATTGAATGCGCCGATTATTCCAGACGCCGAGTTCGATAAGCTGTTTCGCGAATTGGAAGAGGTTGAACAACGCTATCCCCAGCTCATTGCACCTGATTCTCCTACCCAGCGTATAGGCGCGGTACCGCTCAAAATATTTTCACAGATTATTCATCGCACGCCAATGCTCTCCCTTGGCAATGCGTTTGAGACAACAGAGGTGGAGGCATTCGACCGGCGTGTGCGCCAGACCCTGGGGGTGGATTGCGTGGAATATGTGGTGGAGCCAAAATTTGACGGTCTTGCGGTAAGTCTCCGTTACGAGAATGGAGTATTCGTGAGCGGTGCGACCCGGGGTGATGGTTACATCGGCGAAGATGTCACCTTGAATTTGCGCACCGTCAAATCTATTCCTTTACATCTACATGCTGGCCTGCATATTGATTGGCCGCCTGCCCTGCTTGAGGTACGGGGTGAGATATTGATGCTGAAAGCGGATTTTGAGAAGCTTAACCGGCAGCAGCGTGAAAAAAAAGAAAGGGAGTTTATAAATCCCCGTAATGCTGCGGCTGGATCGCTACGTCAGCTTGATCCCAGTATTACCGCAACGCGCAGGCTCACATTCTTTGCGTATGGGATCGGTGCTTGCGAAGACGGAAATATGCCTCGTGACAAACAAAACCGTGTGATGGATTATCTTGCGTCATTACACTTTCCGGTTGCGCGCGAACGTAATGTTGTGAGCGGCGCAGCAGCGTTGCTGGAATATCACTGCGAGATACGGACAGTGCGAGAAAGTCTGCCTTACGACATCGATGGTACGGTATATAAGGTTAATGATCTGCTGCAGCAGGAAAAGCTCGGATTCGTTTCCCGCGCCCCCCGGTTTGCGGTGGCGCACAAATTTCCAGCGCAGGAAGCCGTAACCAAATTGCTGGGAATCGATATACAGGTGGGTAGAACCGGTACGTTGACTCCGGTTGCACGGCTGAAGCCGGTATTTGTGGGCGGCGTCACTGTGACTAATGCAACGTTGCATAACGAGGATGAAATCAGTCGTAAGGACGTGATGATTGGTGACAGCGTGACCGTGCGCCGGGCGGGCGACGTGATCCCCGAAGTGGTGGCTGTAGAGAAGGAGATGCGGTCACCGGATGCCAGGCCATTCGTCATGCCTGATCACTGCCCGGTATGCGGTGCGAGAGCGGTGCGCTTGCCTGGTGAGGCAGTGACGCGCTGTACCGGCGGATTATTCTGTCCGGCGCAGCGGAAGCAGGCGATTCTGCATTTTGCTTCGCGCCGTGCCATGAATATCGATGGCGTGGGAGACAAACTGGTGGAGCAATTGGTGGATAATGCGATTGTCAGAACACCGGCGGATCTTTACAAGCTAGGCATAACTGCACTCGCCACTTTGGGGCGCATGGCAGAAAAATCTGCGGGTAACGTAATAAACGCTATCGAAAAAAGTAAAAGTACCACGCTGGCTCGATTTATTTATTCGCTGGGTATCCGCAATGTGGGCGAGACAACTGCCAAAGATCTGGCCCGCCATTTCGAAAATCTCGATCGATTGATAATGGCAGATACAGAAGGTTTACAGCAAGTGCCCGATATCGGCCCTGTAGTGGCCGAGAGCATTATCGATTTTTTTGCCGAGCGGCATAATCTCGAAGTCATTGAGCAATTACGGGCGGGTGGAGTGCGATGGGGAGAAGGCGCAGGCGTGTATCAGGCACAGGCCGGCTCTGGCCAAACGGCCCATTCCAGCGCCGGTAAACTCGGCGGCAAAACGTTCGTGCTGACAGGAACCCTGCCCAATCTGGCTCGGGACGATGTCAAGGAGAAAATCGAAGCCCTGGGAGGAAAAGTAGCGGGGAGTGTTTCCAAAAAAACTGATTATGTAGTAGCCGGTGCTGATCCTGGAAGTAAGTATGACAAGGCTGCTGAGTTGGGAATAGCCATCCTCGACGAAGAAGGGCTGTTACAATTATTGCAGGATTCGCAGGCTGGTTTACGTCCAATTCCCCTGAACCTTTAATCGAGTACGTTCATGCCAAAAGTAACTAAAGCCGTTTTTCCCGTGGCAGGTATGGGAACCCGTTTTTTGCCCGCCACCAAGGCCAGCCCCAAGGAAATGATGCCGATTGTGGATAAGCCGCTGATTCAGTATGCCGTAGAAGAGGCTATTGCCGCGGGGATCACCGAGATGGTTTTTATCACTGGGCGCAACAAGCGCGCCATCGAGGATCACTTCGATAAAGCATACGAGATGGAAGCGGAGTTGGAATCACGGGGAAAAAACGATACGCTGGAGATGCTGCGAAGCATTTTGCCAAAAAACATTTCGTGCATCTATATACGGCAGTCGGAAGCCTTGGGATTGGGCCATGCCGTGCTATGTGCACGTCCCGCGGTGGGCAACGAACCGTTTGCTGTGCTGCTGGCAGACGATTTACTCGTTGGTGACGAGCCGATCATGCAGCAGATGACGGGGGTGTATGAACAAAACGGCTGCTCGATACTGGCCGTACAAAATGTCCAGCCGGCAGATACGGTGAATTATGGCATTGTGAAGTGCGGGCCGGGAATGAATGGATTGCACCCCATAACAGGCATCGTGGAAAAGCCTGAACCCGAGAACGCGCCTTCAACCTTGGGCGTGGTGGGCCGCTACATCCTTACCCCAAAAATTTTTGAGCATTTGGAAAAAGTCGAGCCAGGCGCAGGTGGGGAAATCCAGCTTACGGACGGTATTGCCTCTCTGTTGCGGGAAGAGCGAGCACTGGCATACGAATTTTCTGGAACTCGTTACGATTGCGGAACCAAGATAGGCTACCTCAAGGCCACCGTTGCGCTGGCGCTCGAACATCCTGAAGTGGGTAAGGAGTTTGCCGACTACTTGGGTGTTCAAGGTTACCGCACTCGTTCCGATTAACGGCTCATTGAACCCCAATCTGGCGGTTCACCGCTCATTTTCAAGTTTAGTGATATGATCTATAGAGACTTTTTGCATCAATCGATCTTCACCTTATGGAGAGTCGACACAGAGCGGATTGTACGGCTTTAGCGGAACATGGTTGCGTCGTTGCGTCTTGTCCCGCACCTCAAAAATCGCATGCTCCAACCCGTCCAACTGCCGGATTTGGGTTGAAATTTCTTTTGTACATATTGTCTGACACCTTATATTGATGCTTTCTTCCAAAGAGGCAAAGGAAATACTCGGGGCGGCGGAGCGGATATTTTCTGCTGCCGCCGTATCACAGACTGTCAAGCGTATGGCAGCGGATATTACTGTGAAGCTGTCGGACGAGTACCCATTGGTATTGTGCGTAATGGGCGGGGCAGTCGTGTTTACCGGGCAATTGTTGCCACTATTGGAATTTCCGCTTAGTTTCGACTACCTCCATGTCAGTCGCTACGATAACGAGATTCACGGTGGCGAGATCAATTGGAAAGTGGTCCCTCAGGAAAACGTGCAGGGCAGGGTGGTGCTAGTGCTGGATGATGTCCTTGACGAAGGGATTACGCTTGCCGCGATTCGAGAACGGGTTATGAGCCACGGTGCAGCAGCATTTTACAGCGCCGTTTTTGCTGAAAAGGATATTGGCCGGCCTAAGCCAATCAGCGCGGATTTTGTTGG
>CAJDUY010000101.1_pt1 | contig 11570 bp, 10 predicted proteins | sample 7390911 | NCBI WGS metagenome assembly CAJDUY01 (sample SAMEA7055686, study PRJEB34461) | soil metagenome | biome: terrestrial ecosystem; feature: Peninsula; material: soil | place: Antarctica | collected 2016 | reverse complement strand
AGTTTAGTCACGGTTTCAGGAGAATTCCTAACGTTCAGCGCATCTTCCCTTGTAGTGCCGAATATCGCAACGGTTAACGGCATAGCGCTTACCAACACGGCTCCGGCCTCTTCTCGTACCGATACAATTAACTTGTTACCGGGTACTGATAAGGTCGATCTCACTTATTTTGAGGACAATAGCCCGTTTTTTTTCAATAGTTTCGGTTTTGCATCTGGTGTCGCCGCTGATGTCCATGTAGGAGACTCATTCAATCTGGGAACATTCACGTTCACCAATGGCTTTGGTTTTCAGGAAGCAGAAGTGACATTTAAGCTTACAACGCATTCACTCGATGCTGCTTTAAATAATCATGTGTTTACAGGCACCATGGATTTGGTGGTAAATGCAGGAACTACAGACCCTTACCCCGCTGCCGATTATTTTTTTATTGCGGAACGTCCGGATTTAAGCAGTGCACGCGTTTTTGATCTAGGGTTCCAACCTCCTAATAACCCTGGAAACACAGGAACCTTTGATATATTTGGGAAGATTGGTTCTCTCATCCCTACTCAATTTATTGTGACAAATGATGCAGTGTTTGCCTCTCCCAAAATCGGCCCGTTATCCCCCTCTGATATTCCAGGCGCAACGCCTCTGCCCGTTCCGGCTTCCTCGGCATTGATCGTGGCGGGCTTGGCAGGTTTTCTGCTAAGCCCGCGATTTAGTGGCAATCGTATTCATTCGCTTTGATTGATAGCGTTTAAGTGATCCCATACTGTTGGTATGAACGGGGGCGTATTTCCATCTCCCCATTTATTGTTGTCGTAATTCGCGCTTGAGAATCTTACCGGTAGCGTTCATGGGCAGTTGCTCAGGAAATTCGATATGGCGAGGATATTTATAGGCCGCCATTTCTTCCTTGCACCAGGCGATCAGCTCCTCTTCGCTGATCTCGGCGCCTGCTTTCTTGACCACAAAGGCTTTTACTTCTTCGCCCAATTTATCATGGAAGATGCCGACAACTGCGACCATCGAAACTGCAGGATGCGTCGCTATGACTTCTTCCAGTTCGCGCGGATAGACGTTATAGCCTCCGCGGATAATCATGTCTTTTTTCCGGTCTACGATCGATAGGTAGCCCTCTTCATCCAGGATGCCGATATCTCCGGTATGAAACCAGCCATTGCGCATGGCTTCTGAGGTAGCTTCCGGCTGCTTGTAGTACCCCTTCATGATGTTGTGCCCACGAATGACTACTTCCCCCTTTTCTCCCGTTGGCACCGGGTGGTCTTCGTTATCGACGCACTTGATATCCACGCCCCATAACGCTTGTCCGACCGTCCCCACTTTGGCAGGCTTGTCTGCATGATTAAATGAAACGACAGGAGAGGCTTCCGATAAACCATAGCCTTCCAGCACCCTTACACCAAATGTTTCCTGAAACCGGCGCATCAACTGGACCGGCATGGGCGCGCCCCCAGATCAAACCAGGCGCAGAGTGGCGGTGATAGGTAAAATATCGACATTGTGGACTGTTGCGTATTCCAATAACGCATGAAACATGGTGGGAACGCCAGTCCACAAATTGACCTTATCGCGCTTCATTACTTCCAACACTGCCCCGGGCTCGAAACGCGGCATAAGGGTCAGGGCTGCACCCGCGAACAGGTTGGCGTTCATTTGGGCCTGCTGTGCAGTGGCATGAAAAAGCGGCAAAGTGATGAGGACAATATTCTCAGCATCGACTCCGATTTCCATGGCTGAGGCAGCCAGGTCACGCACGATTACGGCGTTCAGTAGCAAGTTTATGTGGCTTAGCTCGTGGCCGGTTGTACCGGAAGTATAAAATATTACTGCGGTATCATCCGGCTGGGGCATATGGGTGGCGAAGGTTGAGGGCTGATTTTGCATCAACTGACCCAGTGTTTTAGCGCCTTCAATGGGCGACGGTGATGCAGGATTGGCAGTGATCACGATCAATGATTGGCATGCAGGTACAGCATCAAACGCCGTTTTACCCATCTGCCCCATCGGCAATTCAGCCGTGCCCTCAAAACAAATAAATGCCTTCGCATCACTGTCTTTCAGGTGATAGGCAATTTCACGCGGTTTAAGTAATACGTTCAGGGTAACCGCTACCGCCCCAACTTTAAGGATTCCAAAATAAACCATCGGAAAATAGGGCAGGTTTGGACAGGAGAGTGCGACATGATCCCCGGGCTTAATTCCTAGCTCAACCAGACCGTTAGCAATCATATTGGCCATTGCATTGAGCTGGCCATAAGTAAAGCGCTGATCGTTAAAGATGATTGCAGTCTGGTTGGGCCGCTTGAAAGCATGGTCTTCAATAACGCTAGCCATGGTCAGCGTCGTAACTGCATGTTGAATCATCGGCAACCTCTCTTCTGAGTTAAATTAAAAAACGGGATGAAGTTGGAATTGAATGTTAATTTTTTGCATCAGTTATAACCGAAGCGGTCTACGCCTTTATGAAATGATCCACGAAGCCACTTGGTCTCTTTCCCGTGCGATGGAGAGCTCAAGCTGTTTTATCTCCTCTATGGCCCCGTTTCCCAAACCACCTATTTTACGAACTTGAGCCCGAGCAAGCCGCTCCATAAGCCGTAGATCACGATCAGTCAGGGTCATCGCCGTGGCCGCCCACTGATTCACAATTTCGTTCAATGATTCGTATGTTATAAGTGCTGCGACACGACGCGACTCCAAAGCGGCCAGAATCCCGCGTAAACGGGGATGGACAGAACGAACTACTTGCAACACGGCGGTCTCACCCTCGCCGTCTTCCACAACCATGTCTACTAGTTTGCGACAATGCAGCTCCTCGGCGGTATATATTCTCCCCGACAGAATCATCTCATTGGCAACAGCAAAACCCGCTTTGCGAATCGTGAAATTCCAGGCCCCCATGCCGGGGAAGAGATTAAAAAGCACTTCCGGATAACCGCCTTGTGCACTGCGCTCGAAGATGACTTTATGATAGGGCAGAACGGATTCAAGGCCACCACCCAGTGCATCGCCTTGTACCAGCACTACGGTATGAATCCCCCGCTGAGACCCTGTCTCCATCCACCATATGAGTTCAATGCACCGTTGTCCATACATTTGCAGCGACTCAAGGTCACGCGCGCGGATCAACAACACGAAGAGGGAAAGATCGCCACCAAAGTTGAATACTCCGGGTGTATCGGAGATCATGACTAAGTGTTTCACATCCCCCGAACTCGTATAAATATCCGTGAACACCTGATGTAATTCCGCCATAACAGCCAAGCTATAGCACTGAATGGGCAAAACCCGAGTCTTTATGCACAACAGTGATAGTGCCGGATCCCATTCCAGCTTGAGATATTTGTGAGGGCGATCAACCCAGGCTGGAGCATGGCAAAAAACGCCGGGTTGATTCATACAGCCTCGAAAATCCGGGTGAAATGATGGAAATTGATGAGTGCCGACTCAGTAATTGCGCTTCGCGATTCCGCATCGTGCAGCATATTGAGTACTACACGCAGCTCTGCCATATGTTCTGCGTCCATCGTTGCGTGTGAGCTGATGAATGAGGTTCCCAGCTCATCCTGCAACTGCAACGCTTCCTTAATTGCCAGGGAGAAGGGTCCGCCGTATACCGATGCAATGACCTCCAACGCATAAATCATTCCTAACACGGAGCAAGGGTGCCGACGATCTGCTGCCCAGTAGTTATACCCCACCAGCGCTAGCGTATATGTCGAAGCCTGATGCACATAAGTTCTTTCTTTGTTGACTCCCAATATTTCAAGGTCATTGACTACCCATTCCTCATGACCCAGCTCCTCATGCATGTGCTCATATAGGAAATAACGAATTTTCCGGTATGTATCAGGCATACGGCTAGCGGCGGCTGCGCATACCGGATTGAAATGCCACACGATGTGGTACAACTCATGTAAAAGTCTACGGTAGCGTTCGATTGACATCCCTCTGGCGACAGCATCGAGCACTATAGGGTTTGTTTCAAACCTTCTTCGCTCTTCATCGGTATCTGTTACTAATTCCAAAAAAAAGGGTTGCATACTGTCCTGACAAATTTGAGTAATGGATTCTGTCGGACTTAAAGGAAATCGGCTGCAAAAGCGTCTGGCTGGTCTATATTTCGCCGCTTTTTCGACCAATAGAACAACTATTGGTCTTCAAAATCGTCAAAATCTATCCTCACTCAGTCGCTTTTTCGCTTCGATTCTTCAAGTCCGGCAGTCTGCTAGACTCGCATGTATTCTGCCATAGTGTTTTAAGATTCCAGGTCAGTAGCGATTAAACCAAAAGTTGAACCAGAGCCAAGGCTTCGCTCCTCTGCGTCAGGACCATAGGGTTAGAAAATACGACAGTTCACAGAAAAAGTTGTAAAAGAACTGTTAAATATCGGTTAAATTTCGAGAATCCAGGGTTTGAACGCTAGCGAAAAAGCGAATTGGGCGATATATGGAAGAACTCTGCCCTTTTCGCGCCATGAAGCGTTCGATGAGCTTCATACGCTCCGCCTTAGTGAAGCGGCACAGAACTGTGCCTGTCAGTGGCTTAGGTGGGAAGATAAGCTGATGTGTTAAATGCAGAGTTTGGCTCTAGCATGACTCCCTCCAGGGGCGCAGTAGATTTCCTCCATACAGGGGCTGCAACTATTCCTGCCAGCTGGTTACTCGTTTTCAGGACCGGATACGTTGTTGATTAATATTGTTACAAATGTCCCTGAACCCAAAACGTATACCTTGTTTTTAGCTGGGCTCGGTATGGTGGGTTTCATGGGGCGTCGTTGGAAGCAATAATTTTAAATTTTAATAACTCACTTTAAATGTCGGACTATCCTCCGGGCGGATCTTACGATGATCATAGATTTGCGTTGTAGCAATATTCGCATGCCCTAGCGATTCCTGCACCTTGGCGATATCGGCACCATTATCCAACGCATTGGTTGCAGCCGTCGCTCGCATCACATGCGGTCCCATATTCTCCCCAAAAATACCCAATTTCTTTAAATATTTCAGAACGACCTGTTCATAAACATTGCCGGGTGTAAGCGCGGTATAGGTATGCCCGTGTACGTTATTCTTTATTATGCCTATGAACCATTTTCAACCTCATCGGTTCTAATTCATTGATATCAAAGATATAATAATAAAACGCCCATTCGTGAGTATCCGCCTCGCGGGTGGCTTGCGTGGTCCATCGTTGCAAACTTGGGAATTTTCTGAAGGCGTGTTTAAATCAGATGGAAACGTAGTCTTGAGAGTGCTGCCCTACAATACTTCGGTCGCATAATCCGCCAATCTGGAACGCTCACCACGCTGTAGCGTGACATGTCCGTTGTGATTCCATCCCTTGAAGCGATCCACCACGTAGGTCAACCCCGAACTTCCCTCGGACAGGTAAGGCGTGTCTATCTGCGCAATGTTGCCCAGACATACCACTTTTGTGGCGGGGCCCGCGCGGGTGATGAGCGTCTTCATCTGCTTGGGCGTAAGGTTTTGCGCTTCGTCGATTATCAGAAACTTATTGATGAATGTGCGTCCGCGCATAAAATTGAGTGATTTTATCTTGATGCGCGAGCGAATCAAGTCACGTGTGGCAGCGCGCCCCCATTCGCCGGCGTCGTTATCGGTTTTGTTGAGGACATCCAGATTATCTTCCAGCGCACCCATCCATGGTGTCATCTTTTCTTCCTCGGTGCCGGGTAAAAAGCCAATATCCTCTCCCACCGGAACCGTGACGCGAGTCATGATGATTTCTGAATATATCTTGTACTCCAGCGTCTGCATCAGACCTGCGGCGAGAGTAAGCAAGGTCTTGCCAGTACCTGCCTGCCCCAGCAGCGTGACGAAATCCACTTCCGGGTTCATCAATAAATTGAGTGCAAAATTCTGCTCGCGGTTGCGCGCAGTAATACCCCAGATATTGTTTTTGCTGTGGGTGTAATCCTTGAGTGTTCGCAAAATCGCGGTTGCGCCGCTGTGTTCCGTGACCTGGGCATAGAACGGCTTGTCATGCTCCAGATAGACAAACTGATTGATCAGAAAATTCTTGCACAGCGGACCCCTCACACGATAAAACGTGTGCCCGGATTGCTGCCATGACTCCATTTCCTTGCCGTGGTTGTCCCAGAAATCCAGCGGCAATTCCGTTATGCCGGAATAGAGGAGATCAGTGTCTTCCAACACTTTATCATTGAAATAATCCTCAGCCGCCAGCCCGAGCGCACGCGCCTTGATGCGCATGTTGATGTCTTTGGAAACCAGTGCGACGCTTTGGCTCAGGCAGGTCTCGTGCAAAAATTTCACTACGCCAATAATCTGGTTATCAGCGCTGCCGCTCGCCAGCCGCACTGGCAGTACGCTGCTGATCGCCTGGGTCTGGAGAAACAGCCGCCCGGTTGCGTTCTTGCTGCCATGCGATTCCAGCGAAATGCCCTCATCAATGTCGGCTACCGCGCTACTGACGATCTCATCCAGGAAACGGCTCGTCTGACGGGCATTGCGAGCCACTTCCGACATTCCTTTCTTATTGTTGTCGAGCTCTTCAAGCGTGACCATCGGGATGTAGATATCGTGTTCCTGAAAATGGAACAGGCTGGTGGGGTCATGCATCAGCACGTTGCTGTCGAGTACGAATAGCTTGGGATTAGTTCGCAATCGAGTGATTGCTGTAACAGGAGAAGCTGATTTCCTCGAACTCATGACTCCTCTCTTGGCAAGGTTTTTACGAACTCCAGCACTTCCTGGACATGACCAGGAACCTTGACTCCTCGCCATTCCCTCTGTAATGCGCCTTTCGCGTCCAGTATGAAGGTACTGCGTTCTATGCCACGAACCTGCTTACCATACATGTTTTTCATCTTGATGACGCTGAACAGCTTGCAGACAGTTTCGTCAGCGTCGCTCAAAAGCTCGAAAGGGAACCCCATCTTCATCTTGAAATTCTCGTGCGATTTGATGCTATCGCGCGAGATACCCACAATATCGCAGTCGAGCTTGGTGAATTCTGCATAAGCGTCGCGAAACTGCTGACCCTCAGTAGTACAGCCTGGCGTATCGTCTTTGGGATAGAAATAAATTACCAGATTTTTTTCTCGGGTTTCGGATAGACGGAATACCTTATTGCCGGTAGACGGGATCTCAAAATCGGGAATAGGCTGTGTTAACATGGAAAAAGACTCATTTTAAATGACTCGTTAAAAGAATTCACTATGAAACTTTTGATTTTTGCATGGTAACAAAAAGACAACATAAAGCAAATCGGACACCATGAGACAGATGGAACGGGGGAATACTGCGGGATGAAGGGTTTTATCGGACCGGATTACCAAGTACTTGTCCTCGCGTCGCATCGGCCCAGCAATTGGGTGTTTCGAACAAACGCACCTGCTCCAGCCTGAGGTGATTTCCATAGCTATCCTGGTAGGCTGCATCGAGTATGCGGAACGCGAAGAGCGCGAGATTTTCCGCTGTTGGCGGCGCATCCAGCACTATTGTCCTGTGGTTCTCGAGGGATTGAAGAAATTGCAACAACGTTAAATCTTCTGAATACACAAGGAAGGCGTGATCCCATTTGTCTACCAGCACTGCATTGGCAATACGTTTCACTTCTGAATAATCCATCACCATTCCTTGCTCGGCGACACCTGTGTCAGTAATAATGTCTCCAGACAGGGTAATTTCAATAGCGTAACGGTGCCCGTGCAAGTGGCGGCATTTGCTATTGTGGGAAGGTATGCGGTGGCCGGCATCGAATTCCAGCCTGCGAGTGATTAACATTATGGGAATTGTAGCATTGCAGCGTACCTCCAAACTATTGAATATCGTGGATCATAGCCGCGACAGCGTGGGAATGACCTATATCTATCCGGTCGTGTCACGCCGTGCTGGCGGTGTATCGGTAGGCGTCAATCTTAATCCCAACAACGCCTGCAACTGGCGTTGCATTTATTGTCAGGTTCCCGAACTTAAACGCGGCACGGCGCCGGTGATTGATCTGGCTAAACTTGAAAAAGAGCTACGCGCATTTTTGCATGAAATTCAATATGGCACTTTCATGCAGGCACAAGTACCTTCGGAAGCAAGGCGCATCAATGACATCGCCTTGTCGGGCAACGGCGAACCCACCAGTGCCAGGGAATTTGAGCAGGTGATCGAGTTGATCGGGCGGGTGAAGCATGAATCCGAGTTACCTAAGGCGGTTAAGCTGGTGTTGATTACTAATGGCAGTCTGATTGACCGGCCTGATGTGCAGGCAGGATTGCGCCAGATGGCGGAGCTTAACGGCGAGGTCTGGTTCAAGCTGGATAGTGTCACACGCGAGGGAAGGCAGCGAATCAATAACACACGGATGAGCTTGAGACGGGTGCGTGAAAATTTGCAACTGGCAGCATCTTTGTGCCCTACCTGGCTGCAAACCTGCGTGTTTCAAATCGATGACAGGCCGCCTCCCGAGGCGGAATCTGGCGCTTATCTGAAATTTATAGAGGAATTGTTACGGGAAGGCGTACCGCTCAAAGGAGCATTGTTATATGGCCTCGCGCGTCCATCCATGCAGCCGGAAGCACCGCGGCTCACAAAAGTCAGTCAGGTGTGGATGGACGCGTTTGGCGTAAGAATCCAGGCTCTCGGACTCGCCGTTAAGCTCAATCCGTGACGACGATACTGAGTTCTGCCAGATGATATTCAACGAGCCAGAAGCAAACGGTCGTTTGGACGTAGCGCCGTGTTTCGCCGGGGTTATTTTGACTTTGCAGTTTTTTTCAGGCTCTTGTACAAATCAGCATGCTGGCTTTTCAGCAATGCGGCCACGACCAGATCATCTTTTCTGATCTTGGCCAGATCGATATGCTCGATATGCACAAGCCGTACAAGCTCTCTCACCGGTCTGGGCATATTGCGTCCGCTTTCATAACGGGAGCCGCCACTTTGAGTGACGCCGACCTTGCTCCAGAAATCATGCTGATTAAGGCCAAGCTTGCGGCGGATTTCACGAGGGTTGGATATTTCTTCAAAGAGTTTCATAAGTCAGCTCTCTACAGGTTGTGGTGGTTATGTTATAGAAATATTGCGCATTTATAAATTTAATTTGTTTCGCTATTCAATGCAAGTATTAAGTGCATCCTGCTTGATATTTATGATGACTGCCTGATTATCATTATTGCATATATTTAGTTTTCTTTCCGGTAATCGGGTAAAATTCATATTTTCTCGGCTCCAAATCTCCGGCAGTCGCGGCGTCGTAATTGATTCAACATATCAGACCTCTTTATTTGCGGCAGAGTTCCTTATTCTCAACATAAAGCGTCGATAATCGTGACACTCATTATTCAAAAATACGGCGGAACATCGGTGGGCAGTACTGAGCGCATAAAAAATGTTGCTCGCCGAATAGCAAAATTTCAATCTCAAGGTCACCAGGTCGTAGTGGTGGTTTCTGCCATGAGCGGGGAAACCAATCGTCTTATTGCCTTGGCCAGGGAATTTCAGGTTCATCCCGATCCGCGCGAGCTGGATGTTATGGTTTCTACCGGCGAGCAGGTTTCCGTTGCTCTGCTGTCAATGGCGCTGATGGATCTGGGTATCAAAGCAAAGAGCTATACCGGTTCGCAGGTGAGAATACTTACCAACAACGCCTTTACTAAAGCACGCATACTAAAAATTGATGAGGATAAAATACGCGCCGATCTTGATGCCGGCTATGTCGTGGCGGTAGCCGGGTTCCAGGGAGTCGATGAAGCCGGCAACATTACCACGCTGGGCCGCGGCGGATCTGATACAACCGGTGTGGCATTAGCAACAGCACTTAATGCCGAAGAATGTCAGATTTACACCGACGTGGATGGTATTTACACGACTGACCCGCGCATCGTCCCTGAAGCCCGGAAACTCAAGACTATCACCTTTGAGGAAATGCTCGAAATGGCAAGTCTTGGGTCCAAAGTGCTGCAAATTCGTTCAGTTGAATTCGCTGGTAAATATAAGGTCAGGTTGCGAGTGCTCTCCAGTTTCGAGGAAGAAGGCGAGGGGACTCTGATTACTTTCGAGGAAAGCAAAAACATGGAACAGGCGATTATTTCAGGTATTGCGTTCAATCGTGATGAGGCGAAGATTACTGTGCTCGGTGTGCCGGATCGCCCTGGCATTGCTTATCAAATCCTTGGCCCGGTAGCCGACGCCAACATCGACGTGGACATGATTATCCAGAATGTCGGTCACGACGGTATGACGGATTTCTCATTTACCATAAATCGTAGTGAATTTGTACGAACCATGGATATCCTGAAGAATCAGGTGCAACCCCATATTGGCGCACGCGGTGTAATTGGCGGAGACAGAATAGCCAAGGTATCGGTAGTGGGGGTGGGAATGCGTTCGCATGTCGGTATTGCCAGCAAAATGTTTCGTGCCCTGGCGGAAGAAGGCATCAATATCCAGATGATTTCTACCTCCGAGATAAAGATTTCCGTGGTGGTGGAGGAGAAATACATGGAACTCGCGGTACGAGTGTTGCACAAGATTTTTGAACTGGATCAGGTATCCTGAATCTTGCGTGAAACACCGCGGAGTACTATGAGTCATTGTTTGACCGCGGAGTTGTAAACCGCTATCCTAATGAATCTTCTGTGGAGAGATGGCCGAGTGGTCGAAGGCGCTCCCCTGCTAAGGGAGTATAGGCTCAAAAGGCTTATCGAGGGTTCGAATCCCTCTCTCTCCGCCACTTACTCCAACGATTTCAGGTGCTGTCTCTAATCGAGTATCCATCTAAATGCTTGGCATAGCTTAGCTGTTTTGCTTCTCTCATATCAGCGGCCGTGCGCAAGAATTATGCGTATTCAAGGTTACAGGTGATCATCTTCTCGACCCCGTAGCTCAGGCCTCCGCTTGGGAAAAGCCAGCGCATGTCACGCGGTAGCTGGCCGTCCAGCGGCGTTGAATCACATCCAAGCGCTCAGATCGATTGTGGCTCAGTCAAGCTCTTCTTTCCAGCTCAGGAACTTTATGATAAATGTCCCCATGATACGGTTTTATGACTACTAAGCCGGTGTAAAGCTTATCTTGTGGTTCAATAATTGGCTATCGGTGGTGCCATGTCCCAATTAAATAATTCCATGCACGCGATGGTGCTGGATGAGCCGGGACAAGCGCTGCATATGCGCTGCTTACCTCGTCCACAGCCGGGCCCAGATCAGTTATTGGTCAAGATCGCAGCTTGTGCCGTATGCCGCACGGATTTACACGTTGTTGACGGCGAATTGCCCAAACCAAAGCTGCCCATTATTCCTGGCCATGAAATCGTGGGCCGGGTGGTATCTTGCGGAACAAATGTCCGCGATTTTTCAATTGGGGAGCGGATTGGTATTCCCTGGCTGGGCTGGACCTGTGGTCAATGCGGCTACTGCCGTAGCGGCCATGAAAATTTATGTGCAGATGCCAAATTTACCGGTTATCAAATCGATGGCGGCTATACCGAATATACTGTTGCTGACGCGCGCTATTGTTTCCGCATTCCCGGCAATTATAGTGACGTCGAGGCGGCACCTTTGTTATGCGCCGGACTCATTGGTT
>CAJDUY010000042.1_pt1 | contig 11717 bp, 8 predicted proteins | sample 7390911 | NCBI WGS metagenome assembly CAJDUY01 (sample SAMEA7055686, study PRJEB34461) | soil metagenome | biome: terrestrial ecosystem; feature: Peninsula; material: soil | place: Antarctica | collected 2016 | reverse complement strand
GCACTCGCAAGAAGCCTGGGCCATTGCCCTCACTGCAACTGGATCGGCGAGAGGCTTAATTTGTGACACAGTAAGACTAGCAGCCTGTCGGACTTAAAGGAAATCGGCTGCAAAAGCGTCTGGCTGGCCTATATTTCGCCACTTTTTCGACCAATAGAACAACTATTGGCCTTCAAAATCGTCAAAATTTATCCTCACTCAGCCGCATTTTCGCTTCGATTCTTCAAGTCCGACAGGCTGCTAGCTCGGCCCGGTTCGCACTTTCTTAGCACCTCTTCATATACGTTGCTTTTTAGCGGCAGCAAGAAAGTCGTCCAGTATGGGGCCTGAGTCGAGTAGCTCACTCGTGCTAGCATGGAACTCGGGATGCCACTGAAATGCGGTCACATAGCATTCTCCGCGCATGCGGATTGCTTCGATTATGCCGTCGCTGTCGGAAACCGCCTCAACCACCGAGTCTCGCCCCAGTTGCTTGATCGCCTGGTGATGAATGCTGTTAACAAAATGTTTGTCATGATCCGGATACAAGCTCGCCAGCCTGGAGTTTTCCTCAATGTGAACGGTATGCCGGTGCTGGTCATACAGCGCCACATCCACATGTGAGATGGCATGGGGGTTTTCGGTAACAATATCCTGATAAAGGGTTCCGCCCAGTGCGACATTGATAAGCTGGAGCCCACGGCATATGCCCAGCACGGGTTTTCTCTGTACGACGCACTCCCAGAATAACTCGATTTCGTAAAGATCCCGCACCCGGTCGCCCGACCATTCAGGGCGCGATGGCGTTTCGCCGTAAGAAATGGGGCTCACATCCGCGCCCCCCTGCATCACGAGGCCGTCTATTTCCTTGACATAGTCACTTATACGTACGCTGGAACGTTCAACGCCACCCGTCTCTATGGCTGGCAGCATGAATACCAGGGCGCCACGCCGCATGATCCAGTGTGCTACGCTCTGTTCAAGATATTGCAGAGTTTTGTTGCGAAAACCTAATTCCGCCGGGGGATTATGCAGGATACGCGGCGACAGGCCGATACGTAGCGGGCGTGTCATCGTGGGTGACTATAGATCCTTAATTACCACCCATCCACAATTCGGCCTGCAGTTGCATGACATCGCCGAGATTGTGTTCACGCGCGTAAGTTTGGCGCAACCAGCTTGTGCCGTTGCCTGCAGCAAGTATTTCACGAAGCCGCTCCATTGCTTCCTCCGCCCGCAGCTCCGTGGCGTGGTCGGCAATGCGCGTCAGCATATCGGCGATATCCTCGCGTACGCTGCGCTGCGCATGGGTGCGAGGGTCGATAAAAACGCCTTCAAGTCCAAAACGGCAGGCCTGGAAACGATTGAATGTATAAACCAGATAATCATCCTCTTCCGGGGCAACGCGCTGCTCCACCATAATATAACGGGACATCGCCTGAATATAGCAGGCAATGGCAGCAGCGATTTCAACGGTAAGGGGGGTGTCGCACACCCTTACTTCGATGGTGCCGAACTCTGGCTTCGGGCGAATATCCCAATAAAAATCTTTCATTGATTCAACCACGCCAGTAGCGGTCATCTTATCGAAGAATTGTTCGAAATCATTCCAGCGTAGTACGAATGGGGCGCGCCCGCTCAGCGGGAAGGAAAACACCGAATTAAGGCGTGCAGAGGCGAATCCCGTGTCATGGCCCTGCACGAATGGGGAACTGGCGGACAGCGCAATAAAGTGGGGCACATAGCGCGACAGCATATGCATCAGATGAAGGGCCTCGTCGGGGCCGGTGCACCCGATGTGGACATGCTGGCCGAATATGGTGAATTGCTTGGCCAGATAGCCGTACAATTCCGACAGGTAATGAAAGCGAGGCGCGTCAAAGATCTTCTGCTCGCTCCAGTGCTGGAAGGGATGAGTACCGCCGCCAGCCACCGCTACATTGAGAAAATGTCCCGCATCGGACACAACCTTGCGTAACGAACGCAATTCTTCGACCAGTGCGCCATATTCCTGCTGCACCGAAGTGTTGATTTCAATCATGCTGCGAGTCATTTCCGGTTTTACGTCACCGGCGTGGGGGAATTTTGCGATCCGGCGCAGCATATCCGGGGCCGAGGAAACCAGGTTGTAATCATTGCAACTGAGTAATTGCAATTCAAGCTCCACGCCAACGCTCAGGGGGCGGGATGGTGCAAATGACATCAGGCTCATATTTTGGTCTCCGGAGTTTCTCCGGCTGCCCGCAGGGCCCCTTGCACCACAATGGGGCCGGCAAGTTCAAGTATCACGATGCAGCTCATCAGCACCAGGCCCAACCCTGAACCAAAGGCGGGAAAAGCTACACCCGTGTCCAATGTCAACAGCAGTGCAACGCTGGACATGGGTATCAGCGCAACCCCCAGGGCCATGGCCTGGCGCAGGCCGATACCGCTATAATGCGCCAGTATCAGCACCGGCGATAACTTGGCGAGAGCGCGTGCCGTGATGAGCAAGAAGACCAGCAGCAAACTGTCGCGTAAGCCACTGAGGTCGGCCGCCAGACCATTGGCAATAAACATTAACACTACCAGTACAGCACCGGCGGAACCAAAGTGCGGGGGGAAAGTGCGGGAGCGCTGCCGACGATATCGCGTTAGCAGGCCGGCTGCCAGCAGCACGAGAACCGGACTCAGTTTGAGTGTTGAAGCCATGATAGTCGCGAATGCGATCATGCCAAACAAGACGAAAGAAAAAGTTTCCTCGTGTTGCCCCAGATGGTGGTGGATGCGTTCAAAGGTTATACCGAAGAGCCAGGCCAGTGCCGCCGAACCGCCTATGAGGTAGAGCGGCGGCAAGACGGTATGAATGAAGCTGGTACCGGTTTCGCCGTGCATGAAAGCAACGGCCAGTTTGTGAAAGATAACGGCATAGATACAGTTGAGCGCCGTCATGAGCAGAAGCCGGTCAGTAACCTGACCCTGAGCGCGTGACTCAGCTACCGTGCGCACCACGATGGCGGGCGAGGTGGCAATTGCAATGGTGGCAACAACTGCGGCAGTGACGCCGGCAATATCAAACCATAACAGCAGTCCAAATACAACGAAGAAAGTTGCGACAGACTCTAGCAGACTGGTGCTGGCGATCCAGGGATTGGCTTTAAGCCAGCGCAGATTGACCTTGCTTCCCAGTTCGAACAATAGAATTCCGAGCGCCAGATCAACCACGAGCCGCCATTCGGCCGCGGGCAATTGAGGGATCAGGCCCAGTCCGCCAGGGCCCAGCAACAGTCCGATACCTATATAACCGACAATGCGCGGCAATCTCAGGTAGCGCATCAGTGCTTCGCCCACGAGTACAGCGACTACCAGCGTAAGCGCAAGCCAGAGCGCCGGACTGACTGAAAGCGGCCAGAGAGGAAGGTAAGCGGACCAGGTCATGCAGGAACAGGGAGGAGCAGCGTGAATGCGATTGTTCCCGGAGCTGCAAATATTGCTTTCAGACGCATCCGGCCTCCTTTAGGATGTATATACGGATGTTCGGGCCTGTAACGGAAATTTCGGACCCGGAACTGGATTCCAGAAACTAATCGTGCTAATCCGGTAAGGCTAACTAGCGAGATACTGAATTAATATCGGAAGAGATATGCGGATTATAAACCATGAACGAGCAGAGGGATAATCCAATCCTGGAGTGATTTACCCTGACAGCAAAATGCAGGACGTGATTGGCGAAGCTCATTTTATGCAGGTTCGGCGGCAGCGGCGTACCGGCTGCGAAACGAACTTGCCGCACGCGACGGTGCACGAGTGCCGCTGATCACGGGCACCGGAAGAAATTTCCCGCTGTACCGGTTGACCGCCGAGCGCGTGGTGAGCGTGAATACGACCGCCGCCGACGGCAACGCGAGCCTGATGATGCTGGACTCCTGAGCGCAAGGTGTATGCAGATCCAGGAAATACAATAATTATGCCGGACCTTATTATTTTCTTGATTGTTCCTTGCGAGACCGTCTGGAAATCCGGCGCGGTTGATCGCTCGTTTTTCAGTTTAGCGACCCTGTGCATACGAAAGTCCGCCTCATCGCGAACCAATATCCCCAATAAAGGGTGTTGCCCTGCTTCATGCACCACGAACTCTCATACGGCGCAATGCGCTTTGTTTATTGGCGCCTTACAAAGTTAGCGGGAATGCGCTTTTGAAGAGAAGCGCATCGATAAATCCACCGCTTTTATGTCCTTTGTAAGGCTGCCGGCCGAAATTCGATCCACACCGGTTTCCGCTACAGCGCGAACGCTTTCCAGCGTGATTCCTCCCGATGCCTCCAGTACTGCTTCTTTATTGGTTAACCGTGCGTTCAGCGCAACCGCCTCGCGCAACCCGCCGAGATCAAAATTATCCAGAAGAATCATTTTTGCCCCGGCACTGAGAGCGTTGTGCAAGTCACCCAGTGTTTCCACTTCAATCTGAATGAATAGCCCCGGGGGGGCAATTCTTTCCGCTGCGCGCAGGGCCTGGCCGATGCTGCCTGCCGCAATAATATGATTCTCCTTGATGAGTATGCCATCGTATAAACCCAAGCGATGGTTCGTGCCGCCGCCGCATTTGACCGCGTATTTTTGTGCCAGCCGCAGTCCGGGCAGGGTCTTGCGAGTATCCACGATCACTGCCCCGGTTCCTGATACCGCGTCGACATAACGCCTGGCTTGCGTGGCGACTGCCGACAGCAATTGCAGGAAATTCAGCGCGGGACGCTCCGCCGTAAGCAGAATGCGAGCATTCCCTGCTATCCGGCACAGCTCTTGTCCGGCATCGATTGCCGTGCCGTCCTGCGCCGACCAGCGCAATTCGATTTCCGGCGCCAGATACCAAAAACATGCTTCAAACCATTTCGTACCGCACAATATTGCGTTTTCGCGGCTGATAACGCTGGCAGTAGCGGTCTCCCCGGCGGGAATCAGAAGCGCCGTGAGGTCACCCGTGCCGATGTCTTCGATTAGCGCCCGGCTGACGTTATGGTTGATCTCTGTTTCCAGATCCATGAAATTATCGTGATACCTTCTTATTATGTTTGCGGGAATGGAGTATTTTAGCCGAATTCGATGATGGAGGGCGTGATGTCTGAGGTACTAAAGGTGGTTTCCTACGGTTTTGGCACGATCCTTGGCTTGATCCTGATCGGGATCATCCTGTTCTGGTTCATCCAGGATGTAACCCAGAAGAAGCATTCTATCCTGCGTAATTATCCCGTCGTTGGGCGTCTGCGATTTCTCTTCGAGAAACAGGGAGAATATTTCCGCCAATATTTCTTTTCCGGCGACAGGGATGAAATGCCTTTTAATCGCGCTACCCGGACATGGGTGTACAAGAATGCAAAGAATGAGGGCGGTATCGTTGGTTTTGGCTCCACCAACGATCTGCGCGAGCCCGGTTCCATCATTTTCGTCAATGTCGCTTTTCCGGTACTGGAGAGCGACCGGCTGCCAACCCCGTCTCTCACGATTGGTGACGGTTATTGCGAGCATCCTTTTCATGCTAAATCCATAACGAACATCAGCGGCATGAGCTATGGCGCAATCTCGGCACCCGCGGTGCGCGCGCTGTCGCTCGGTGCGGCAGAGGCGGGATGCTGGCTGAATACAGGTGAGGGCGGCCTTGCGCCTTATCATCTGGAGGGAGGCGGCGACATCGTTATGCAAATCGGTACCGCCAAGTACGGGATTCGTGATCACGACGGTAATTTTTCACCGGCACGGGCGAAGGAACTCGCCAGGGTGGTCAAGGCGTTTGAAATAAAGCTCTCCCAGGGCGCGAAACCCGGAAAGGGCGGTATGCTGCCGGGCGTCAAGGTGACCGATGAAATCGCTACTATCCGGGGTATTCAAGCCCACCAGGATTCCATCAGTCCCAATCGTCATATCGATATCAGCAGTGTGGATGAGTTGCTCGACAAGATTGCTTATATTCGCGAACTTACCGGGCGTCCGGTAGGCGTGAAGGCCGCCATCGGCGGCTGGCACTTTGTCAACGAATTATGTGATGCGGTGAACCGCCGGGGCCTTGAATATGCGCCGGATTTTCTTTCCATTGATGGTGGCGAGGGCGGCAGCGGCGCGGCGCCCCAGACCCTGTTCGACCACATGAGCCTGCCCATTGCCGAAGCATTACCGCGAGTGGTGGATTCGTTACTGCAATCGGGATTGAAAAACCGCGTACGCGTGATCGCGGCGGGCAAGCTGGTGACTTCGGCGCGGGCGGCGTGGGCGCTGTGCGCAGGGGCGGATTTCGTCAACACTGCGCGGGGTTTCATGTTTTCACTGGGCTGTATCCAGGCCATGCGCTGCCACACCAATACCTGCCCTACTGGCGTTACCACCCATAACAGGCGTTTGCAGCGCGGCCTCGTGGTGGAAGAGAAATACCTGCGCGTCGCCAATTACGCCAGAAACATGAATCGGGAAATCGACATGATTGCGTACTCTTGCGGCTTGCATCATGCCCGCCAATTGAAGCGCGAGCACGTGCGCATCGTGGAAACTGCGGGCAAAAGCGCGGCTCTCAATATCTTGTATCCTTATCCAGAAGAGCCCCAGCGTTGAATGCGGTAAAGGCAAGGATTACTCAACGGTACTATCTTGAAATTGGAGTCCGCTCCCACATATAAGAGCCACCCATAATCCACCGAGGAAATCCCATGCGTTTCGACAAGCTAACCACCAAATTCCAGCAGGCGCTGTCCGATGCGCAGAGCATCGCCGTGGGCCAGGATAATCCTTATATTGAGCCGCAGCATTTATTGCTTGCACTCCTGCAGCAGGAAGACGGCGCCACGACTTCGCTGTTGCAACGATCCGGCACAAACGTTCCGCCCCTGCGCGAGGCCTTGAAGAAAGCCATAGAACGCTTACCCAAAGTGGAGGGTGCCGGTGGGGAAATCAATACTTCACGCGAGCTTGGCAATTTGCTCAATCTCGCTGACAAGGAAGCACAGAAGCGGAGTGATCAGTTCATCGCATCGGAAATGTTTTTGCTGGCGGCGTGTCAGGACAAGGGCGAAACCGGTAATCTGCTGCGGCAGCACGGCGCCAATCGCGCAGCGCTGGAACAGGCCATCAGCACGGTGAGGGGCGGAGAGAATGTAGGCAGCGCAGAAGCCGAAGGAAGCCGCGAAGCCCTGAAAAAATATACCCTTGATCTTACCGAGCGTGCGCGCATGGGCAAGCTTGATCCGGTAATCGGCCGCGATGATGAAATCCGCCGCACCATCCAGGTGTTGCAGCGGCGCACCAAGAACAATCCGGTTCTGATCGGCGAACCGGGCGTGGGCAAGACGGCCATTGTTGAAGGCCTGGCGCAGCGAATAATCAACGGTGAAGTGCCGGAAACCCTGAAGGACAAACGGGTGCTTTCGCTCGATATGGCTGCATTGCTGGCTGGAGCCAAGTACCGCGGCGAATTCGAGGAACGCCTGAAATCTGTTTTGAAAGAAATCGCGCAGGCTGAAGGCAGTGTTATTGTTTTTATCGACGAGCTTCATACTATGGTGGGGGCGGGCAAGGCAGAAGGCGCCATTGATGCGGGCAACATGCTCAAGCCCGCGCTAGCCCGCGGCGAGCTGCATTGTGTGGGCGCAACCACGCTGAACGAATATCGTAAGTACATCGAGAAAGATGCGGCGCTGGAGCGGCGTTTCCAGAAAGTACTGGTGGGTGAACCTACGGTGGAAGCTACTATCGCCATTCTGCGCGGGTTGCAGGAAAAATATGAGGTACATCACGGCGTCGATATCACTGATCCAGCCATTGTAGCCGCTGCTGAACTCTCTCACCGTTATATCACCGATCGCTTCCTGCCCGATAAAGCCATTGATCTGATCGATGAAGCAGCGGCGCGGATTCGCATGGAGATCGACTCCAAGCCGGAGTCGATGGACAGGCTCGACCGGCGTCTTATCCAGCTCAAAATTGAACGCGAGGCGATCAGGAAGGAAAAAGACGAGGCTTCACAGAAGCGCTTGAGTTTGCTGGAAGATGAAATAACGAAACTGGAGCGTGAGTACGCCGATCTGGAAGAAATCTGGAAGGCGGAGAAATCGCAAGTGCAGGGCTCTCAGCACATCAAGGAGGAGATGGAGAAGGTCAAGCTGGAAATAGAAGCGGCAACCCGCAAGGGAGACTGGCAGAAAGTTTCGGAATTACAGTATGGCCGCATTCCGCAGCTGGAAACCCAATTGCAGTCCCAACTTAACAGCCAGCAGCGCCAGAGCGAAATGGCTGGACAAAGCGGCGCGGAGAGCAGGCCGAAATTGCTTCGCACGCAGGTGGGTGCGGAAGAAATCGCCGAAGTGGTCTCGCGCGCGACGGGAATCCCCGTTTCCAAGATGATGCAGGGCGAACGTGAAAAACTCCTGCACATGGAGCAAAAATTGCATGAGCGGGTGGTCGGGCAGGATGAAGCGGTCCGCCTGGTATCCGATGCTATCCGCCGCTCGCGGGCCGGGCTTTCCGATCCCAACCGCCCTTATGGTTCTTTTTTGTTTCTCGGGCCAACCGGCGTGGGCAAGACGGAGCTATGCAAGGCGCTGGCGGGTTTTCTGTTTGATTCCGAGGATCATCTGATTCGCATCGACATGTCCGAGTTTATGGAAAGACACTCGGTTGCGCGCTTGATCGGCGCACCGCCCGGCTATGTCGGCTATGAGGAAGGCGGCCATCTTACCGAAGCGGTGCGCAGAAAACCCTATTCGGTGATTTTGCTGGATGAGGTTGAGAAGGCGCATCCTGATGTATTCAATGTTCTGCTGCAGGTGCTTGATGATGGACGCATGACTGATGGACAGGGACGTACCGTGGATTTCAAGAATACTGTTATTGTCATGACTTCCAATCTCGGTTCCCAGATGATCCAGCAAATGGCGGGGGATGATTATCAAGTCATCAAGCTGGCGGTGATGGGCGAAGTAAAAACCTATTTCCGTCCCGAATTCATTAATCGCATCGACGAAGTGGTCGTCTTCCACGCGCTGGATGAGAAGCATATCCAATCGATAGCACGGATACAATTGCAATACCTGGAAGCGCGGCTGGCAAAACTCCAGATGCATCTGGAAGTAACGGATACTGCACTGGCAGAGCTTGCCCAAGCGGGTTTCGATCCGGTTTTCGGTGCACGCCCATTGAAGCGCGCAATCCAGGCACAAATCGAAAACCCGCTGGCAAAGGAAATACTCGAAGGCCGCTTTGGCCCCAACGATACCATCGCAGTGGATTGCAAAAATGGTGTGATGGCATTTTCGAAGGTATGAGCATGTGCGGAAAAAGGGTTGCGAAGAATGTGAGGATTCCGGTATCAGCTGGATAATGCGGACACGATATGCCCGGTGCGCAAGGGTGGCAGGGCGAAAATTCTTGGGAACTGCGAGATTCAGGTAAAATGTCGCTTTCCTCCCGGATAGATTGTCATGCGTAGTGTCGTAATGAAAGGTAGCCTGGTTGCTATTGTTACGCCGATGCACGAAGAAGGCGGACTGGATCTGGATCGCTTTCGTGCTCTTATCGATTTTCATGTGACGGAGGGAACCGACGGCATCGTGGTGGTCGGCACTACCGGCGAGTCTCCAACAGTGGATTTCGACGAGCATCGGCTGCTGATTAGCGCTGCGGTGGAGCGTGCTGCCGGACGTGTGCCGGTAATCGCCGGCACAGGCGCGAATTCCACGCGGGAAGCCATTGATCTGTCTGTTTACGCAAAGGATGCTGGCGCGGATGCGAGCCTGTCAGTGGTTCCTTACTACAATAAGCCGACTCAGGAAGGTTTATATCAGCACTTCCGGGCCATTGCGGAGGCGGTGGATATTCCGCAGATTTTATACAATGTGCCCGGCAGGACGGTGGCGGATATAAGCAATGATACGGTGCTGCGGCTTGCGCAGATTCCCAACATTGTCGGCATCAAGGATGCCACCGGCGATATGGGGCGCGGCTTTGATCTATTGTGCCGGGCCCCGCAAGATTTCTCCGTTTATAGCGGAGATGATGCGAGTAGCCTGGCGCTGTTATTGCTGGGTGCCGACGGGGTTATTTCGGTTACAGCCAATGTCGCGCCAAGGCTGATGCACGAAATGGGCATTGCGGCATTCGCGGGAGATCTCGCTGCCGCACGCGCTGCCAATGGCAAGCTGTCGAGGCTGCATTCGGACTTGTTCGTTGAAGCTAATCCCATTCCGGTAAAATGGGCGGTCGCGAAAATGGGCCTGATAGGCGCCAGCCTGCGTCTGCCTTTGACACCATTGTCGGATCAATATCATCAAATTGTCAAAGAAGCGATGGAACAGGCTGGGATAGCCATAATAAATGAATGATCTTAGTTTACGATTTACAGGAGTTGGGTGTTACACATGAGATGGCGGGCAGCGGTTGCGCTATGCCTGGTGGTGGTGATGGCAGGCTGCCACCTGCTGCCGGAAGGTAAGAAAATCGATTACAAGTCGGCGGGTAAACTTCCGCCGCTGGAGATACCGCCCGATTTGACCGCTCCCGGTTCGGATGAGCGTTATGCTGTTCCTGATATCAGCCCTACAGGAAGCGCGACTTTTTCCGCTTATGATAAAGATCGCAATAAGCAGTCTGGCACGAGCAGTACCTCTATTTTACCCACCACACCGGATGAGGCCGGTGTGCGCATGGAGCGCTCGGGCACTCAGCGCTGGCTGGTGGTAAAAGGTGAACCGGAAGAGATATGGCCGGTCGTAAAAGAGTTCTGGCACGAATTGGGTTTCCTCATCAAGATAGAAACGCCGGAGGCCGGCGTGATGGAAACTGACTGGGCGGAAAACCGTGCCAAGATTCCGCAGGATTTAATTCGTAGCGCGCTTTCCAAAGTTTTGGATACTTTATACTCAAGCGCCGAGCGCGACAAGTTTCGTACCCGTCTGGAACGGGGGGAAAACGATACCACCGAAATTTATATCAGTCATCGCGGCATGGATGAAGTGATAGAAGGCAATATGCGCACAATCTGGCAGCCGCGGCCCGCTGATCCGGATCTGGAAGCTGAGATGCTCGCCCGCCTGATGATGCGTTTTGGCGTGGAGGAAGCGCGTGCAAGGACAACATTGGCCAGTCCCGGCAATGTCCAGGAGCGTGCCCGCATCAATCGTGAAAAGGGTGGAATACTGACCGTGAATGAACCATTCGACCGCTCATGGCGCCGTGTGGGATTGGCGCTTGACCGCATAGGCTTTACCGTCCAGGATCGTGATCGTTCCCAGGGTATTTACTTCGTGCGCTATATCCACCCTGATGCGGATAGCGGTGCTGGAGGAGGGGGCGGTATTCTCTCGAAACTTCTCTTCTGGCGAGATGACGCCGGGGATAAACCGGATCAATACCGCATCCAGCTTAGCGAGGCAGGAGCAGGTACCGAAGTCAAGGTGCTCAACTACGACGGAGGGCCAGAAAAATCCGATATTTCCGGCCGCATATTGAATTTGCTATATGAGCAGTTGAAGTAATTTTTACTTTGTTCCATCACATGCCCTATGCTCTGTAAAGCATACTATTGCTGAATCTGGATGCGTCTCCGGCGAAGGATATGCACCCTTTCTAGAATACGGACATGAAAGCTCTTTTTTTTCTCCGTCATTATAACGACATTGATCATATAACCCCGGTCATCTACAAATGGATTGATACGGGTCATACCTGCGACATTGTCCTGATCGGCAACTCGCGGTTTCGCAATGACTACCGCATTGAATTTC
>CAJDUY010000041.1_pt1 | contig 11738 bp, 8 predicted proteins | sample 7390911 | NCBI WGS metagenome assembly CAJDUY01 (sample SAMEA7055686, study PRJEB34461) | soil metagenome | biome: terrestrial ecosystem; feature: Peninsula; material: soil | place: Antarctica | collected 2016 | reverse complement strand
TCTCATGATTGATATTCCTTGGCAGACAAACTTTTATCGCCCCGCCCGGTTCCGGTAGCGGTCGTACCGTTCGCGTGGCATATGATTCGCCAAATACAGCGGTGCCACTTCTTCCAGTTCAGTGGGCCGGATGCCCCAGACCTCTGTGAAATTACTCAGAGCGCCGGAACCGCACACGCTGTCCACTTTCATCGAATAATAATTGTCTCGGGTCATGAGCTTGCCTGGCAGAAATTCCATCATCAGCGCCTGCAAATAAGAGAGGCTATCATTGAGACCGATAATGGCCGGGTCATGTCCGGTTACATGCGCAGCGTATTCTACCAATTGCCGCAACCTGTAGCATTTTGGGCCGCACAAATCGTAATTCTGGCCAAAAGTCTCGGGAGCCGTCAGACTGGCCGCGAATGCATGCGCCACATTCTCGACAAACACCGGCTGGAATTTTGCATCGGGCGATGCCAGAGGCAATACCGGCAGCCAGCGCGCGAGTTTGGCGAACAGATTAAGAGAAGAATCTCCCGGACCGAATATGACCGATGGCCTGAAAATGGTGGTCATCAAGCCCGATGCCATCACGATCCTTTCACCTTCCCCCTTGGAGCGCAAATAAGCGCTGGGGCGGTCGATGCCCGCTTTCAGCGCACTCATGTGCAACAGTCGCGCAATCCCGTTGCGGTTGCACGCAGCCACGATTTTGCGCGGCAATTCCACGTGTGCGCTCCTGAAATCGCCATGCAGAATGCCTACCAGATTAATGACTGCGTCCATACCTATCAACAGGCGGTCAAGCGCTGCGTCGTCGTGCACATTGGCTTCCACCACATCCACCGTCGGCAGGACCAGCAACTCTTTGGAACGCTCGCGATGACGCGTAGGAATGCGGAGGCTGATTTCCTGTGTCGTCAGTAAATTTGCGATATGCTTCCCCACAAACCCGCTGCCACCAATAATGCATACATTATTGATTTTCATGGACCCTTAATTTCTTGTTCGGAAACATTCGTGCCATTTGATTTTGGCGCGACTATTCCCAGGCGTTGCGTCAGGGTTTTTACTTGGTGACCGAAGTTACTGGCATAGTACATGGAGTTGCTCATAACCTTTTTGACGTAGTCGCGCGTTTCATTGAAAGGAATGGTCTCGGCGTAAATTGCACCTTCCAGCGGCTTCTCGTCGCGCCATTGCCATGCCCGTCTTGGGCCGGCATTGTAAGCCGCGGAAGCCAGCAGCGGCTGGTTGTCGAGCAAAGTAAGCACATGCTTGAGATAATACGTACCCAAAGTCAGATTGGTATTCACCTCGGTGACGAGCGTTTTGTGGTATTTCTGCATCCCAATTTTTTTTGCAACCCATTTTGCGGTAGCCGGCATTAGTTGCATCAAACCCATTGCGCCGGCGCTGGATCGTGCGTCGGCGACAAACCGGCTTTCCTGACGAATGAGGCCGTATACCCACGCTTCGTCGAGCTCCTGCTGTTTCAAGAGGTCACTCAGCGCATCGCGGTGGGGAGCGAGGAAACGCAGATTGAAATCATGATGAAGCACGGTTTTATCGGCGGTATTAATGGCACGGTCGTAGAGTCCGTTACGCCGCGCTACCTCAGCGGCGGCCAGCAGGCGCCGATCGTCGAAATCGCGTATCACCCAGGCCCACTCGCGCGTGGCCTCGGTACGCAGATTCAGACGATACAAGGCAAGCGCTCGTTGAATTCCCGGTAACCGGTTGACGGCCGTAATCTCGTCCGTTTCGGCTTTATAGGGTTTGGCGGCGACACCAATCACCAAACCCAACTCCTCATCCGCCAGTTGGCCGTAAAAATTATGCTCGGCGCTCAATGGCGCAAAGATAGCATTGGCTTCCACAGTTTTGCCTCTGACTTTCAGAGCCCGTGCCTTCCAGTAACGCCATGCTCCCGCCTGTTGTTCCTGGGCAGACATGGCTTCAATAGTCTCTAACACTAATTCCCAGTCCCCGGCGCGTAGCGCGGCACGGGTTTTCCAGCCAAGCTGCGCATCCGACAGCGGAGCCGGTGCACTGGTGCTGGCCGCTTCCCTAAACCAGTGCAGCGCATGCGGATTAAGCCTGCGTGCGGCCTGATCCGCCACATGGACCATGAAATACGAATGCTCCGTGTCGTTAAATCGTCCGCGTATCCTGGGCCAATAGGCGTAAGCTTGATCAGGACCGCTACGGAGAAGACGCAGCATTGCAAAAAGGGCAATTTCCTGATCGGCGCGAGTCTTGATCTCGTGCCGGTGTTTTTCCAGGTAGCGCAGAGGATTTTCCGCAGCGGCACCTAGCTTTCGCTCATTGAGCGCCTGACTACCCGGTAGATACTGGTTGATGCGTTTTGCCACGCTCACGTTGCCCGCCTCGAGCGCCAGGCGTAGCCGCGTCCATACGTCTTCTATTTTCAACGATCCCGCGGCAACAAGAACGTCAAATAGCGGGGTACAGCTTTCCGGCAGATCGCGTCCGTTAAACCATAGCGAACGCGCTTCTTTAAATGCATTATCATCATTTACAGCAAAGCGCTGTTGCAGGGAATAGCATGTGAGCTCGGTATCTCCGTTAATCAGACCCGGATAGGCCTCGGCGAATAATTCCCATTGCTGTGTCTTGCCCAAAGCTTTCAGCCATTCACCCTGCAACCGGTCGCCAAGAGGACTGTCCTGATAGCGGTAAAGAAACTTTTTTATCGTATCCGCACTCACAATTGTATTCTCCAACTGCGGGCGTAGCTGATAATAGGCTGCATAGGGCTCCAGCACATGCCCTTGCAGACGCTGGACATAAAGGGCGACGGTGGCGGAGTCGCCAGCCTGGAATGCTTGCCTCATCGCAATGAAATCGTCGTCTGGGCTGGCCACCAGGATTCCGGCGTAAATCGCAAAAAATAATCCTGATAACCCCGCAAGAAACTTTCTCATAACCTGCTATATATAATAAATATCTGAAATGAAAAATCGAACGGAAAATGGTTCTGCTGACTTCTGACCTATCATTCAACTTTGACACTTCATTTGAGAGAATAGCACATCATGCCGTATATCAGCCTAAACCCCGCGACTAATCAAACCCTGAAAACCTATACCAGTTGGGATAGTCATCATCTCGCAACAGCTTTAGAGCAGGCGCACAATGCTCAGCGCACCTGGGCGCAAACGACATTTTGCGCGCGCGCGGAACTTATGAACCGCGCGGCCATGCTGCTGTACGAGCGAGTTAATGAATATGCCAGGCTTATGGCTGTCGAAATGGGGAAGCCATTGCGCGAGGGTCGCGCCGAGGTGGAAAAATGTGCGCTTGCCTGTGATTATTATGCAGTGCATGCCGAGCATTTTATGCAAACCGAGATGGTCCAGACCGATGCGAACAGAAGCTATGTCTCCTATGATCCGATTGGCATCGTGCTGGGTGTGATGCCCTGGAATTTTCCATTCTTTCAAGTGATCCGCTTTGCCGCTCCCGCGTTGATGGCGGGTAATGGCTGTGTTCTGAAACATGCCTCCAGCGTGCCGCAATGCGCACTGGCGCTGGAGCAATTATTTCGTGATGCGGAGTTTCCTCCACATCTTTTTACTGCGCTCATGATCGAGGCTGCGGATGTGGTCGAAGCCATCGCCAGCCATCACGTCCATGCCGTGACGCTTACCGGTTCCGAGACCGCTGGGCGTGAAGTTGCTTCCCATGCTGGCCAACATTTGAAGAAATGTGTGCTGGAGCTGGGCGGATCTGATGCATTTATCATACTGAAGGACGCGAACCTGGAACAAGCCGCCAACTTTGCGGTGAGATCGCGGTTTCAGAACTGCGGACAATCATGCATAGCAGCCAAACGTATTATTCCGGTTGCTGAAATCGCCGACGAGTTTGTATCGTTGTTTGTTGAGAAAGCAGCAGATTTGAAAATGGGTGATCCGATGAGCGAAACCACTCAACTCGGCCCAATGGCGCGGCTTGATTTACGGGAAGATTTACATCGGCAGGTAACAGATTCGATAGCGCAAGGCGCGCAAGCGGTTCTCGGATGCGAACCGGCGCCGGGGGAAGGCGCGTTCTACCCACCATCGATACTTGAGCGAGTGACGGCGAAAACCAGGGCATATCATGAAGAATTATTCGGTCCGGTGGCTGCCGTGATACGCGCAACAGATGAAGAAGAAGCCGTTCACATTGCCAACGATACCCGTTTTGGTCTTGGTTCCAGCATCTGGAGCCGCGATTCCGAACACGCCGAAAAGCTTGCGCAGCGAATTCAGGCCGGTTGCTGCTTTATCAATGGCATGGTCAGATCTGATCCGCGCCTACCTTTTGGTGGCATCAAGGCATCCGGTTTTGGCAGGGAGCTGTCTTATCATGGCATTCGAGAATTCACTAACATCAAAACGGTGTGGATCCAGTAAATTTCCAGTAAAGCGCTGAAGAGATTTCGTATGTACGATCTGCCTGCAGCAATGTAGCAGGACTAGCACTTCTGAGCGGTTGATCAAATTACACCCTGGCCAATCATCGCATCCGCCACTTTTACGAAGCCAGCCACATTGGCGCCATCGACATAACTAATGCTGCCATCTTTGCGCTGACCGTATTGCAAACAGGATCTGTGAATGGCCTGCATGATCTCAAGCAATCTGGCATCCACCTCTTCCCGCGGCCACGAAAGACGCATGGCATTCTGGCTCATTTCCAGACCTGAAGTGGCCACTCCGCCCGCGTTGCTGGCCTTACCCGGGGCAAACAACACCTTGCTGTGTTCGAAGCGTTTCACGGCTTCTGCCGTGGAAGGCATATTGGCACCCTCGGCGACACAGATCACACCATTCCTGATCAGGGCTGCCGCATCTTCTTCATCTAGCTCATTCTGCGTCGCGCACGGTAAGGCTACGTCTACCGGTATATGCCATGGACGCACACCAGCAATAAAGGTGGCCTTTACTCGTTCAGCGTAGCCGCTGATTCGGGCATAAAGATGATTTTTCACCTCTTGCAGTTCAGCCAGCTTTTCGCTGGTAAAACCGTCCTCATCAACTACTGTGCCGCTGGAATCGGATACTGTTATTACTTTAGCGCCCAACGCCATCGCTTTTTCCACGGCATACTGGGCGACGTTACCAGAACCCGAGACGGACACCCGCAGACCATCCAGCGAACGGCCGGCATGTTTGAGCATTTCCTCGGCGAAATACACCGTGCCGTAACCGGTAGCTTCCGGACGAATCAAAGACCCTCCAAAACTCAAGCCCTTGCCGGTAAAAACGCAGTCGGCGCGATTGGACAGCTTTTTCATCATTCCGGCCATGAAGCCAACTTCTCGCCCGCCAACACCTATATCCCCGGCCGGCACATCTATATCGGAACCAATATGGCGAAACAACTCGCTCATGTAGGCCTGACAGAAACGCATGACCTCCCCCTGGCTTCGGCCCTTGGGGTCAAAATTTGCCCCTCCTTTGCCGCCACCCATTGGTAGAGTGGTCAGCGCGTTCTTGAAAGTCTGCTCGAACGCCAGAAATTTGAGGATGGAAAGATTCACCGAGGGATGAAAACGAGTGCCTCCCTTGTAGGGACCAATGGACGAGCTGTGCTGTATTCTGTAACCCCGGTTAACATTCACCTCCCCCTGATCATCCACCCAGGCAACCCGGAAAATGATTATTCGCTCCGGCTCTATAAGACGATCCAGAATGCCGTGCTCGGCATAACGAGGGTGGTCGGTGATAAAAGGCCAGAGGCTTTCCATGACTTCCGCAACAGCCTGGAGATATTCGGGCTGACCTGGGTTATGCTCAGCTATGTACGCGCAGAACTCCTGAAAGCTTTGGTATTTCATTGTGATCTCTCCCTTATAACAAAACCATTCTGCCAAAGTGTGCATTCTGCCAAATTACTCGCTGAATCGCACTGTATTTATACAGCGACAGTGCCGCCGATGGTGCCGCAATTGCTACGTAACGGCGTTGATTTGACCGTATTTTATAAAGGAATTCCCGCTGACTGAATGACTCAGCGAGCAACCGGGACTTCAGCGTTTTTTGAAAGTTGAGGTAAAAAAATGCGTGGCAAACTGAGATTGAACGCGTTCATCAAATCAAATCCGCGCTTCCGTGAATCCTGAAACTCCTGATTGGTTGCCATATTATTGTGGCGAGGGATTAATTTTCCTGGATAAGTCCCTTGCAGTTTGGGTCAAATACACGAAATGACTGCGGATAATAACAGCACGTCATGCCGATCGCTGCTTTAGCGAGGCGCATCATCTTTCTTTTCGGAATCTTTTTTTTGCGGTCTGGTCCACCAGACGATAATAACCAGTAGCGCCAGCGCTACACCTGCTTCCAAGAGTAATATCCACATAGGGTCAAGCATGATGTATATTTGTCAAACGCAACTTTAACCAAAAACTCGATGAAAAACCAATTAAGTTTTCTTACGGTTGCCACATTGCTGCTGCTCAATGCCTGTACGACTGTGCCGATGGGTACCCGCGTTGCCCCAGAGAAGCCGGCAGCGTCCGCAATTCCGCCAGCCGTGACCTCTCCCGTGACTATGCTCAAGCCAACTGACTGGGGCGCCCTGACAGGCTGGACGGATGACGATATCTTGCCCGCATGGGATGCGTTCCTTCGAAGCTGCACTGTTCTGAAAAATCAACCGCTGTGGCAGAAAACTTGTACTCAAGCCGACTCAATACGAGGACAGGATAACGCTACGCTGCGGCAATTCTTCGAAAGCCGTTTTGTTCCGCACCAGGTTCTGAATTCTGATGGTAGCGGTGAGGGCCTGATCACGGGCTATTATGAACCCTTATTGAAGGGTAGCCGTAAGCAATCCACGCGTTACCGCTATCCGCTTTATACTACTCCCGATGAGCTCCTTGTAGTCGATTTAGGTGAGATTTATCCCGAGCTCAAGAACATGCGGCTGCGCGGGCGTTTGCAAGGACGCAAAGTGGTCCCGTATTACAGCCGCTCTGAAATAGAGAGAAATCTGGCGCCGCTACAAGGGAAGGAACTTCTATGGGTTGATGATGCGATTGATTTATTTTTCCTGCAAATCCAGGGCTCCGGCCGGGTAGAACTCGAGAACGGTGAAATCGTACGCGTCGGCTACTCCGAACAAAACGGCCATCCTTACAAATCCATAGGCCGGCTGTTGGTGGAACGCGGCGAATTACCATTAGAGAAAGCATCCATGCAAGGAATCAAGACATGGGGTCAGCGAAACCCAGCGAAATTGAATGAGCTGTTGCAGCAGAATTCGAGTTTTGTTTTTTTTCGTGAATTACCCGCCGGGCTACCGGGGCCGCTGGGTTCGCTCGGTGTGCCTCTGACTGCAGGCAGAAGTCTCGCTGTTGATCCTCGCACTATACCCCAGGGGGCGCCGGTGTTTCTTGCCACGACATGGCCAAATACCGATAAGCGGCTTCACCGGTTAATGGTGGCGCAGGATACGGGGGGGGCTATCAAGGGCAACGTACGTGCCGATTTTTTCTGGGGCTTCGGTCCGGAAGCCGGGGATCAGGCCGGAAAGATGAGGCAGAGCGGGAAAATGTGGGTATTAATGCCGAACAATTATCTGCCGCAGACGCCGGTTCCGTAAAGAAACGCCGAAAAGCCTGGATGGTCTGTTATTTTATGGCTGCCGCACCCAGTTTCTTTTCTACGATGTCAGCGGTTATCATTCCCGGCACTATCGAGCCATCGGCAAAAATTAACGTCGGGGTACCATTTACACCGTGCTTCTGCCCTGTCTGAAGGAGGGTTTCAATCGGTGTTTCACAGCTTTTTCCGGCCGGAGCAACATCTCTTAACATAAAGTCGTTCCAAGCCTTGAGCCGGTCAGCAGAACACCATATCGCCGTGGCAGTATCTACCGAACCGTTAAGCACTGGGTAAAGCAGCGTGTAGATGGTGACATCAGTAACTTTGGCCAATTCCTTTTCCAGCCGCTTGCAATAGCGGCAATTCGGATCGGAAAAAACTGCCAGCCTGCGTTTCCCATTGCCTTTTACGGCTTTGATCGCAAGTTCAAGCGGAAGGGAATCAATGCTTATCCGCCGTGCATCCTTGATCTCTTGCAAGCGGTCGCTGGTCAAGCTTCGTTTGGTTTGCGGATCAACCACATGACCCAAAAAAAGGTAAGTCGCCTTTTCGTCCGTATAGAATAACTCTCCCCCAACCACAACTTCATATAATCCGAGATAAGGCGTTTTTTTCACGCTCTCAATCTTCTCCCCGGCGAAATTTATCATGAGCGCTTTTTTTAGGGAGGCTTCATTGGCGGAAACCACACCAGCAAAGCATAGTAATAAGAAAGGAAAGACAAAGTTAAAACGCATGATCTTGATTGCTCCAGTTCAAGTAAATGTATAGGGACATCTCTATAAAACCCATCGCGACGTCCACTTTGCGGCTTGCGCCGCTTATCCGTGCCTTGCTTACCCCTAAATCGGCAAATGAACCCTGGAATTCGAATTTATATTGGCGCCCCAATGACCGCCCAGTGAGCGTTCACTATCGCCAATTACGAAATCAAGCGGTTCACCTTCAACTCAATGCGTGCTGCATCAATTGGTCTTTTATGAGAGGCAACTGGTTGGTGATTTCCAACCCTAAATTACGCCAGCGAACAAGCGTCGGGTTAGTATTGTTAAATAATTTCTGTAGACCATCAGTGGCGAGTTCCATTGCCAGAATGTCTTCCTTGCGTGCACGCTCGTAACGGCGCAGCAGCAAGTAATCGCCACAATCTGTTTGAAGCCCGCGCGCGATAATGGTTGCAGCCAGTTCGCGCGCATCACGCAAGCCCAGGTTCACACCTTGTCCGGCAAGAGGGTGGATGCCGTGGGCGGCATCACCGATAAGCGCAAGACGCGGCTGCACCAATTTCTTCACGTGCACGAAATTCAGCGGAAAAGCGGCAGGTTGCGTAAAAAGCCGCAATTCACCTAATGCATGGCAGGATGCTTCGGTGACTTGGCGGCACAATTCTGTTTCAGATAAATCGAGCAGCACGCGGGCCTGCTCTTCATTTGCCGACCACACCATGGATACCAGCGCCTCAGGCAATGGCAGCAGTGCCAGCACCCCATCCCGCCGGAACCACTGGCGAGCAACATTGCGGTGGTACTGCTCCGCATTAAAATTGGCTACCACCCCTATTTGTTGATAGGAGTGTCGCACAACCCCGATTTCCGCCTGCTCCCGCACCCAGGAATTCAAACCATCCGCACCAACAATCAATGCCGCTTGCAGCACATTGCCATCTGCCAGATGTAAATTGGCATGAGACTCGGTCCATGTTATCGAGACACATTGCGAGGGGCAGAAAATCTTGACATGCTTTTTCTGGCGCTTGAGTGCATTCCACACGGCGGCCTGAAGCTGGCGATTCTCCACAATGAAAGCCAGCTCCGTCAATCCGATATCGTAGGCGCTGAAATCAAGACGTGCGGCGCTATCGTCGCCGAACACCGCCATTTTATAAACTGGCGTAATTCGGGCCTCATCGAGCGCTTGCCATACACCAAATTTTTGCAGAAATCTGGTGCTTCCCGGACTAATAGCATAAATTCTGCTGTCCCAACTATCATTGTTGGGAATAGGGTCCGGCAGTCGCGACTCCACCAATGCTATTTTTAGACCGCTATCTTTGAGAGCAAGCGCCAAGCTTGCCCCAACCAGTCCGCCGCCAACAATAACGACATCGAATTTCATGCAGACATTATACAGATGCTTTTAATCCGGCGGATGGAGTATCGGCGCTTCCCAAAAATAATACAAGAAAGCGGCTGCGAACTTGATACGGTTTGAATTAGCAAAGCTGACGAAACCTTTTGCTCTTTGTATAAGCCTATGCAATGCGCGCAAACCCTTGTAAATCTTGACAGAGTCTCCCTCCGAAGGCACAATTCCACCTCTTCGACGCATCGTGGCGAATTAGCTCAGTGGTTAGAGCAGCGGAATCATAATCCGTTGGTCCCCAGTTCGAATCTGGGATTCGCTACCAACCACCTGCCACCAGAGAATTAGACCCTCATATCAGCGCTCTAATTTGGGCCTGTTACACGGTGAGAACAAATACCTCGTCGCATGTTCTCGCCGGTCAACAGATTCATTGCTCCTGCCCGGAGGTGCGTTCCCTTGTAACACCCTCTTTCTACATCCACGTACTGTTGTTATTTCACACAGATGCCGCTGCATTCGGCACCACCCCTCGTGGGATCGCAGTTGTCCGAGGGATCATCCACACAGGTCTTGCCTGCGGGGCAGGGAAATCCGGCAATTCCTCCGCACATTTGTTTAGGGAAATGCCGATTTATTCGTCTGTTCTGACAACCGCACATAGGCTTGGAACGTTAATAAACGGCCATCAATAACTTCGACTGACCCCTTCGCAAGGTTACCATGACGAATCAACCAATGAGTTCTTCCGAGGCTGAATACAGTACCGGGAAGAAGCGCACGCGGCGTGACATCTTTTTTATCCAGGATGGAACAGGTGGTGCCGTGGAGCCGGCCTATCGCCACCATCGAGCCGTATTACCCCAAGAGCGGCAAACGCGGGCGTCCGCCAATAGGCATCGAACGCATGCTACGCATGTATTTCATCCAGCAAGGGGATGGACCTGCCGATGTAGCCGTAGAAGACGCTATTTATGATAGTCAGGCCCTGCGCAGATTCTGCGGCATCGGCCTGGCTGTTGCATCCGTACCGGACAGCACCCCATTGATGGATTTTCGTCACTTGCTGGAAAAGAACGCACTGGCGCAAGCCATGCTGCAAGAGGTTAACGCACTGCTCAAAGCGCGTGGATTGCTGATGAGTCAAGGCACGCTCATTGACGCCATGCTGATCGCTGCCCCCCGTTCAACCCAGAACAAGCCTCGTGCGCGCGACCCTGAAATGCACCCGGCCAAAAAGGGCACTCAATGGCACTTCGGTATGAAGGCCCACATCGGTGTTGATGTGCATGCCTGAATGCTGACAAAAGGATCTGGCGCTGGCCTATGAGAAACTCAAAGCCAGTATCCGGGCCAAGGCCGGACATCCGTTGTACATCGTCAAAAACATCTTCAAACACAAGAAGACCCGCGCTACCAGGGAATCGGCAAAAATGATGCGCAGCTCAACAGACTATTTGCCTTGAGAAATCTATACAGGGTCAGGGGCAAGTTGTTCCCCTGATTCGGGAAATGGGTAGAAAAGTCGCAAAACATAAGCACAACTAGAAAAAATGAAGAGAAAACTTCGCATTTAATTAAAAACTGAACGTGGCGATACGAGCGGGTGCCACAATTCTTGCGCTGTCTTGCCGGTTGCGCAAAGATTCATTTGATCGGCGTTTCCTTAGCACTGTAAGATTGAAAGCATGAACGTCGCTTGTGGAAAATGAACAACACGCCACGTCTGTTTGAGCTTGGACAGATTTAAGCGATAATGGGGCATTCATGTTTGTGTTCAAGACTTTCGGCGCTGGGGCACTACGCATAAAAGCGGGTATCAAGGCGGGTATCATTGGCGATTCATACGATAATATTTGGTGTTAGCAACAAATAGAATTGTCCGGTTTGGTAGCAAATAGAGTGTCCGCTTTCTAACGCATTGAATTATGGATTCGATTCAGTGCGCGACTGTAGCGGCGGATTTACGCCACAACCTTATTTTTCTGTTTCAATTCCTTACCCAGTGCGTCATAAGCGGCGAGTTTCCGTGGCCCATGAAAGATTCCC
>CAJDUY010000053.1_pt1 | contig 11743 bp, 8 predicted proteins | sample 7390911 | NCBI WGS metagenome assembly CAJDUY01 (sample SAMEA7055686, study PRJEB34461) | soil metagenome | biome: terrestrial ecosystem; feature: Peninsula; material: soil | place: Antarctica | collected 2016 | reverse complement strand
TTAACGTGCGCTCTCCAAGGAAGCAATCCGGGGTACGAGTCAGTTCTGCGGGTCACGTTAGATTCGGGGTGTCACCGCCAAAATATTGCGCGACCTCTTTCCGCCATCTTCCATCCCGTAGTTTCTTTCATTATCAGGGGTGGCGCTTGTCGCAATGCCCGTTAGAGAGTTTGGTTACGGTGTGAAAGGGCGCATACAGAAAATGTGCCAGCAGGAATCTCATGCTTGGGAGGATATCGGGGCGCTTGGCCCTGTTACTCGATCGCTATACTGCTCAATCATTTTGTATAACGCCCATCATGGAAACAGTCCCTTCTATTTTCATAATAAACTGTCGTGTAAACCTGTCTGCCTTCCTGCATGGGACCAGCAAATTGTGAGTAGCGTCATTCTCACTTTTAGATTAACACCGTTTACTTTTCTAAGCCGCTTTCAGGAAATGGGAAATTCAAAAGTTTATGAATTCATTCATGCCTTGATTAGCGTACCAAAGTCCAATTGTTCTCCCTGCCGAAATTGATATGATGCGAATATGGCCTAACGTGAAAACGGCTACTCGTTAAAAGGTTCGGCTCATATATAGAATTTTCATATGAATGAGTTAGACTGAATTCGAGCTGCGCTGCTATAACTAACGTAATATCCGCGAGTGCGCAATAAGAGGTCGCAGCTTAATGATTTCTTTATTCAAGAATTTGTGGGGCGTCAACACAGTTACAAGGTTAATAAACTGCAAAGGAGTTCTGGATCGGGGCGTGTAAATACTTATTAAAGTAAAATAATCATTATATCTCCAGAACTGCGATTCTGCTTATTAGCACGGAAGTTTTCGTGCTGATGGTCGCGTTTTATTTGGGGGCGAGTCTGCGCTTCTTCGGTCAAAGTGAATTATTTCCTTTTTCCTTTTCTTCATTGTTTCCGGTAGCCGGTACCTTCACCTTCGTCATGATCCTGAGCATGGCTGCGATGGGAATGTATCAACTGGATTTTCGGCCGGATATCAAAGAGACCTTATTCCGTCTCATGCCGTCAATGATGCTGGGATTCGGAATCATGACCCTGATTTTCTATCTGCTCCCCGACCTCTACTCCGGTCGCGGCATACTGGGGTTAGTGATGATTCTGGCTTTAACTGGGATTCTTTTGACACGAGCAGCTTTTCTTAAGTGGTCCAGTCTGGGAATCCTGGTGTCACAAGCCATCGTCCTGGGTATAGGCACCAGGGCAAAGGAGTTCGTCGACCAAGCCAAGGAAGAATCTCGCCGTAGCGGATTCAAAATCATTGGTTTTGTTCCGTTGCCGGATGAGGAGCTGCATGTGCCGCCCTCCACCGTCTTGCCGAAAGTAGAGTCGTTGATGTCGCTGGTTAATCGATACGGCGCGGGGGAAATCATCATCGCCATTCAGGAGCGGCGTGGAGGCTGCTTTCCTATCCAGGATCTGCTGGAATGTAAGCTGAACGGGATTAAGGTGACCGATTCAGCCGCATTTTTCGAGCGTGAGCGCGGTCAGATCCGGGTGAATTCGCTTTACCCGAGCTGGTTGGTTTTTGGTGGAGGGTTCGATCAAAGCCTTCTTAGATCGGGCATCAAGCGAGTGTTCGACCTCGCCGCGACCGGGATCCTGCTGATTGTCACATTGCCAGTAATGCTCATTACCGCTCTCTGTATTTTTTTGGAAGATGGTGCCCCAATTTTTTACCGGCAGGAAAGAGTCGGAAAAGGAGGGAGAACATTTATGGTTCTAAAGTTCCGTAGTATGAAAAATGACGCGGAAAAAAGTGGAAAACCTCAGTGGGCGGCAGCGGATGATCCCCGCACAACCCGAGTGGGCAGGATTATCCGCAAATTGAGAATTGATGAGCTTCCGCAGATATTAAATGTCTTGAATGGGGAAATGAGTTTTGTAGGTCCTCGCCCGGAAAGACCTTATTTTGTAAATCAGCTCTGCACGGAAGTCCCCTATTACAATGTGAGGCACAGCGTTAAGCCAGGGATAACCGGATGGGCTCAAGTTCGCTACCGGTATGGCGCCTCACTGGAAGATGCTATCGAAAAGCTTCAGTACGATTTGTACTATGTAAAGAACCACAGTTTGTTCCTGGATATTATCATCCTGATAGATACCATCGAAGTCGTTGTACTAGGGAAGGGCGGGAGATGATTTCCGGGTGCGGCGATATGTCATGCTGACAGGTATAGCGACAGTCAGCTACACAATGGCTGCGGTGGCGCATTCTTTTTTAGCGATACTCTTGTTGACGAGCTGGCGGGGCCGCTTACACGGGATAGTGCTGCCCATCGCGTGCCTGTTTTCCGCGCTTTGGGCAGCAACGCTCGCTTATCAGGCTAACCAGACCTCTCCGCTTTCGCTTCTGACGGATATTCTGGAGATCCTTAGAAACGCCGGCTGGTCTGCGTTTCTCATAACCTTGCTGGGACTTTACCGGCAGGCGGATGTCTTCTCAACCCCAAGGATCAGACCTGCCGTAGCGGCTATCGCGGCGCTCTACATTGCATGCCTTACCATAGCCATTTACTCGCATGGAGATTTTGATTTTTCGTCTCATAAAACTATCAATTTTATTAATAATATTGTTGGAAGCGTGGCAATGGCGATCGTTGGCATGATCCTGGTGGAGCAGCTTTACAGGAACACGCCAGTCAAACAGCGCTGGGGAATAAAGTTCGCCTGCTTCGGAATAGGCGCGATTTTTGCTTATGATTTTTACTTGTATAGCGATGCCTTGCTGCTCAGACATCTGAATCCCGAGATCTGGACGGCACGCGGCATAGTTAACGCATTGGTTGTTCCGCTTGTTGCCGTGTCGGCTGCACGAAATCCTCAATGGTCATTGGGTATCACAGTATCGCGCCGTATCCTTTTCTACTCAGCAGCATTGTTTGGCACTGCCATATATTTATTGGCCATGGCTGCCGCCGGCTATTACCTTCGTTTTTTTGGGGGAAGCTGGGGCACGGTCATGCAGGTGACTTTCCTGTTTGGCGCTGTCGTCCTGCTACTGGCCGTTCTGTTCTCGGGCACCTTACGCTCGTGGCTAAGGGTTTTTATCAGTAAGCATTTTTTCAGCTACAACTACGACTATCGGGAAGAATGGTTAAATTTTACACGTACTCTTTCAGAGGGCGAGCATGGGTTGGGAGAACGCGTAATCCAGGCCTTGGCTCAGCTGGTGGAGAGTCCTGGCGGTGGCTTGTGGATCAGACGGGAATCCGGTAATTGCGAGCCCGTAACACATTGGAATATGCCTTTGGCAGGCGGACTTGAAGCGGTAAGTAGTCCCTTTTGCAAATTCTTGGAGCATAAGGAATGGGTAATAGAGCTGCAGGAATATGCGAGAAATCCAGAAAAATACTCAGCAATCACTCTGCCGCAATGGTTGCAGGCCATTCCCAAAGCGTGGTTGGTCGTACCGTTAATTCAGCACCGAAAATTATTTGGCTTTGTAGTGCTGGCACAACCCAGGAGTAGAGTAAAGCTGAACTGGGAGGTGAGCGACCTGCTTAAAGTGGCCGGTAACCAGGCGGCAAGTTATCTTGCGCAACACGAAGCGGCCAATGCACTTCTGGTAGCGCGTCAGTTTGAATCATTTAACCGTATGTCAACCTTTGTAGTGCATGACTTGAAAAATCTTGTCTCTCAGTTATCGCTCTTGCTTTCCAATGCGGAGAAGCATAAAAAGAATCCTGATTTTCAAAGAGATATGATTGAGACAGTGTATCTCTCAGTTCAAAAAATGAAACGCCTCCTGGAGAAATTAAGCAGTGGCGATTCATCAGAAAAGGCGACCTCTCTTTTCATCGCCGGATTATTACAAGATGCGGTAAAGAGTAAATCCATTGTCGAACCAAGGCCAGTTCTTGAAATACTTGATTCCAGTCTTGCAGTCTATGCCAATTCGGCGCGCCTGGAGCGAGTCATGGGCCATCTCATACAGAATGCAATAGAGGCTACTTCCCGGGACGGCCAGGTTCGGGTTCGACTGAGAGGAGAGAAAGGTTTCGCTATAGTTGAAATAAAGGATACGGGGCATGGTATGAGTGAAGAGTTCATTCGTGAGAGGCTTTTCAAACCTTTCGAAACTACCAAGTCGGCGGGCATGGGTATAGGGGTATTTGAAAGCAAGGAATATGTGTCTGAACTAGGCGGGAAGCTGGAAGTTACCAGTAGCGAATCGGACGGTACAATTTTTCGCATAATTCTGCCGCTTCATCAAAATGATCATGCTATCGAAGTAGCTATGTGAAATGGAATGCGTTCAGGTTATTCATATTAGGGTCTAAAAAGCCAAGGAAAGAGGACATAAATGAGTCAGGATAAAAAGAATTTGCTAATAATCGAAGATGATCCCGGGTTGCAGAAACAATTGCGCTGGAGCTTCGATGCCTATGAAGTATTGGTGGCGGGGGACCGTGAAAGCGCGCTCACCCTGGTTCGAAGACATGAGCCAGCGGTCGTAACCATGGATCTGGGGCTTCCGCCTGATCCAGATGGGGCTTCAGAAGGGCTGGCCACGTTGGAACAGATACTTGAGCTTGCACCGGATACCAAGCTGATTGTTCTTACGGGCAACCAGGATCATGGCAATGCATTAAAGGCTATTGATATGGGAGCATACGATTTTCATCAAAAACCTTTTGATCCCGAGATGCTGGGTTTGGTGGTGGAAAGAGCGTTTTATCTGTATGCGTTGCAGCAGGAGAACCGTAGGCTATCGCAAACACAGACACATTCACCCATAACCGGCATTGTCACTCGCGATCCCGGTCTGGTTAAGGTATGCCGCAGCGTAGAAAAAGTCGCCCCATCCGATGCTACCGTAATACTGCTGGGCGAGAGCGGTACGGGTAAGGAAATTCTGGCAAGAAATCTCCACCAAGCGAGTGCCAGACAAGGGAAACGCTTTATGGCAATCAATTGCGCGGCGATTCCCGAAACACTTTTAGAAAGCGAATTATTTGGCTATGAGAAGGGAGCGTATACTGGAGCGGCAAAGCAGACCCTGGGTAAAATTGAACTTGCGGATGGGGGAACTTTTTTTCTTGATGAAGTGGGTGATTTGCCCATGCCGCTACAGGCAAAACTTCTCCGTTTCTTACAGGAAAGGGTGATTGAAAGAATCGGAGGGCGCAAAGAGATCCCGGTCGATGTGCGTATCGTATGTGCAACGCACCAGAATCTGAAGAACCGGATCGAAGAAGGACGTTTTCGCGAAGATCTTTATTATCGTCTGAGCGAGATAGTAATCACGATTCCCCCCTTGCGAGAGCGGGCAGGCGACCCCGCGTTACTGGCATATCACTTCAAGAATAAGTTCTCAAACCAAGAGAGGCGCTCGTCGCTAAACTTTAGCCAGGATGCGCTTGCTGCGATCGAGAGCCATCCGTGGCCGGGCAACGTACGAGAAATGGAGAACTGCATCAAGCGGGCCGTTATCATGGCCGACGGTCCCCTGATTAGCGCGGAAGATCTCGGCTTGCAGACTTCAGCAACTCTGGCGGAACCTATTAATCTTCGTCAGATACGTGACAAGGCGGAATGTGACGCCTTGACGAAAGCGCTGGCGAGAGTAGATGGTAATGTTGTCAAGGCAGCAGAATTGCTCGGCGTTAGCCGTCCTACCATTTATGATCTAATGAACCGTCACGGACTGAAATAAAAAATTTTTCTGTGATCATCATCCGTCATCACTATCTTTAATAAACAGGTTTCTCAATGGCAGATCTTATCCATAAGCTCATTTTTAAGTCTGCGGAGCGTTTTTTCGATACGGAAGCATTGGCATGCCAAGGAAAACGAACAGGTTATGCCACGTTGGCCGAGGAAATTGACTCGACGGGGAAGGCCATGCTTGCGTTAGGGCTCGATCGGCACGAGCGTGTTGCGGTTTATCTGGAGAAGCGCCTGGAAACGGTTGTTGCCCTGTTTGGCGCAGCCGCCGCCGGGGGCGTTTTCGTACCTGTCAACCCGCTTCTCAAGCCGGAACAGGTAGCCTATATTCTGCGTGACTGCAATGTAAGAATCCTGGTTACTTCGGTCGGCCGAATAAAGTTGCTTGGTGCAGTTTTGCCGCAGTGCCATGACCTGCATTCCGTGATAGTGGTCAATTCGGCCGAGGCTTCGCCGGTTATCTCTGGGCTGAATGTCATATCGTGGGATGAAGCTCTCTCCACCAGCGGGCACGTCAAGGCGCACCATTGTATCGATAGTGACATGGCCGCGATTCTTTACACTTCAGGAAGCACCGGTAAGCCAAAGGGTGTAGTTCTTTCCCACCGCAACCTTGTGGCGGGAGCAACGAGCGTTGCGCAGTACCTGAAAAACAGCTCCGATGACCGCATTCTGTCTGTGTTGCCGCTGAGTTTCGACTACGGACTCAGTCAACTTACCACGGCTTTTCATGTTGGGGCTACGAGCGTTCTGATGAACTATTTGCTGCCGCGGGATATTATCGATACCGTTGAGAAGGAAAGTATCACGGGTCTCGCTGCAGTGCCACCCTTATGGATTCAACTCGCCCAGTTGAATTGGCCAAGGGATATTTCATTGCGTTATATTACAAATTCCGGCGGGGCAATGCCGCGGGCGACTCTCGATCTGCTGCGCGGTATATTTCCCAATACCATGGTATTTCTCATGTATGGCCTTACCGAGGCATTCCGCTCGACCTTTCTGCCCCCGGAGGAAATGGATGCCCGCCCGGATTCCATAGGTAAGGCTATCCCCAATGCCGAAGTGCTGGTGCTACGTGAAGATGGCTCGCTTTGTGCGGCTGGTGAGCCAGGAGAGTTGGTGCATCGTGGAGCCCTGGTTTCCATGGGATACTGGAATGACCGGGAAAAAACCGCTGAGCGTTTTAAACCGGTTCCTTCCCGCCAATCCGGGCTGACTATTCCGGAGTTGGCAGTATGGTCGGGAGATACGGTGCGTATGGACGAAGAAGGTTTCCTGTATTTTATTGGCCGCCGAGATGAAATGATCAAGACCTCAGGTTATCGTGTAAGCCCCACAGAAGTCGAAGAAGTGATCTATGCTACGGAACTCGTGGGAGAAGCTGCCGCCATTGGGATTTCCCACCCGGTTCTGGGTCAGGCCATCGTCTTGATCGTAACGTCGCGAGAGGATGGAGAGCTTGACCATGACGCATTGATGGCGGCTTGCAAGCTCCATCTTCCCGCTTTTATGCTGCCCAGCCGGATCGAGTCCAGGGAGGGCAATCTGCCACGCAATCCCAACGGCAAGATTGACCGCAAGCTTCTTGCCCAGGAGTTGCAAAACACCTTTATGAAAGACGACGCATGAGTAATCTCCGTCCAAAGCACGCTCCGCTGACTCAATTTCCGATTCGCGATAATTGTCTCCAGATTGGTGGGATATCTCTGAGACGCCTGGCTCAACGGATAGGCAAAACACCTTTTTATGCCTATGACCGGCAGCAGATTACCAAGCGGGTTGCTTTTCTACGTCAGCATCTGCCAGCCGAGGTCCACCTTCACTATGCCATGAAAGCCAATCCCATGCCGGCAGTCGTGCAACATTTGGCTGGTTTGGTGGATGGGATTGATGTGGCGTCGGGGGGTGAAATGAGGATTGCCCTTGATACGCCAATGCCTCCAGGACTGATTAGCTTTGCCGGGCCGGGAAAGGGTGAAGATGAGCTCTCCAGCGCGATTGCCGCGGGCATTGTCCTGAACATGGAATCCGAGCAGGAAATGGAACGTATCGCTAATCTGGGTACTCAACTTGGCATTCGTCCAAAAGTGGCGGTGCGTGTCAACCCCGACTTTGAACTTAAATCCTCCGGCATGAAAATGGGCGGAGGGCCCAAGCAGTTTGGCGTGGATGTGGAGCGCGTCCCAGCCATGCTGGGCCGGCTCGGTAAACTAGGGCTCGATTTCGAGGGATTCCACATCTTCAGCGGTTCGCAAAACCTGAAGGTAGCAGCCATCCAGGAGTCCCATGAAAAAACCCTGCGGCTCGGTATCTCCCTTGCTCAGTATGCGCCGGGTCCAGTTCGTCTGCTGAATATCGGTGGCGGTTTTGGTATTCCTTATTTTCCAGGCGACGAGGCGTTGAATTTGGCAGCGGTGGGTGAAAATTTACAGCATTTGCTGCCTGAAGCAAAACGGCAGCTTCCTGATGCTCGCATCGTAATCGAACTGGGACGGTATCTGGTAGCTGAAGCGGGTGTCTATGTGTGTCGCGTGCTGGAGCGAAAGGAGTCGAGGGGACAGGTTTTTCTGGTGACTGATGGCGGCCTGCATCACCATCTCGCCGCCTCGGGAAATTTCGGTCAGGTAATCCGCAAAAATTATCCTGTTGTTGTCGGCAATAAGATACACGGTGATGAAAGGGAAATTGTCTCGGTAGTAGGTCCGCTTTGCACACCACTGGATCTATTGGCGGATCAAATGGAAATGACCAAGGCCGAGATGGGGGACCTGATTGTCGTCTTTCAGTCAGGCGCTTACGGCTTGACTGCGAGTCCGACGGCATTTCTCAGCCATCCTGCACCCGTTGAAGTATTGGTTTAGCAAGCAGACTATTTGTTGCTCCGGTGAAAAAGCATATTGCATGTAGTAGCCACAAATAAGACATCAAATAATCCATCAACAACGAAAAATAATGGAACAGTAATGTTCAGGAAAATCGAGGAACTATTTTGAGCGGATTGTGCGGCTGGATAGGTAACGGTGGCGCCACCACCAATGAAAATTTGCAGCTTGTCCAGTGCATGGCTGGGCCACTTGCCCGTTTTGATGGCAGCGGAGTTAAGATATTGGCTGGAGCGAACAGTGCCTTGGCGATTGCTGCAAGCGGCGATAGCACACATCTTTATCAGAAAGAAGGACTTCTCGTGGCACTATGGGGGCAAGTCCGCTTTAGAGAGCCTCGCCTTACCCAGCTTGCGCAGGCCGAAGGTGTGGCAAAAACGCTAGCTGACAATTGGCGGGAAAGAGGAGAGAAAGTTTTTGAGAGTCTGACAGGAGCATTTTCCCTTTGCATCTTGCATGAGGATAGGAATGAGGCCATTCTGGCGGTAGATCGCATGGGCATTCACCCGCTTTCCTTCCAGATTTCAGGAGGAGGCGTCGTTTTTGGTTCATCGGGGGATGCCATAATTTTGCATCCCCAAATAAAAGCCGAGATCGCTCCACAGAGCTTATACAACTATGTTTATTTTCACATGGTGCCCAGTCCCGGTACGATTTATCAGGGACAGCAACGTCTTCTGCCTGGTGAATATCTAATTTATCGGAAGGGCAATGTAGAGACTCACAAATACTGGGAAATGCGATTTGTGGAAGACGAGAAGCGTCCCTTTCAGGAGCTTCAGCAGGATTTTCTGGGTTTGCTGCGCTCAAGCGTGCGCGAAGCAATCGGCGGTCAGGAGGTTGGGGCTTTTCTCAGCGGGGGAACTGACAGTTCGACGATCGCGGGAATATTGGGAGAGGTAAGCGGCCAGCCGGCCCAGACTTACTCTATCGGTTTCGATGCCTCAGGTTACGACGAAATGGAATATGCCCGCATTGCGGCGAGACATTTTTCTACTCGGCATCATGAATACTATGTCACTCCCGATGATATCGTGACCGCTATTCCTGAAATTGCGGCGATTTTCGATCAGCCTTTTGGTAATGCTTCTGCCATACCCGCTTTCTATTGCGCGCGCATGGCTAAAGCCGACGGACTGAGCAGGATGCTGGGCGGTGACGGAGGAGATGAGTTATTCGGCGGCAATGTACGCTACGCCAAACAGCATCTCTTTTCCCTTTATGAACAAATGCCTGCCATGGTGCGCAAGGGAATGATCGAGCCGTTGGTTTTTGGTATTCCTGGCGGAAATGCTCTGCCACTGGTGCGAAAGGCTCGAAGCTACATCGAACAGGCGTCCATTGCGATGCCGGCGCGTACCGAAACCTATAACCTTTTGGACCGTTACGGCCACGGAGAGGTTTTTACCCCGGAGTTTCTGGCAACCGTCAACGCGACTCATCCCGCTATTCTCTTGGATCAAATCTATCATCAGGCGGATGCCAAAAGTCTGATAAACCGTATGCTGGCTTTCGATCGTAAGTTCACACTGGCAGACAATGATTTACCTAAAGTGGCAAAGGCTTGCGAATTGGCAGGGATGGATGTGGCTTTTCCTCTTATTAGCGACGAGATTACAGCTTTTTCTTTGCGACTTGAACCTCAACTCAAGCTTAACGGAACGAAATTACGTTATTTTTTTAAAGAAGCGCTGCGGGGGTTTCTGCCGGAAGAGATTATCGCCAAACAAAAACACGGCTTCGGCCTGCCTTTCGGTGTATGGCTTCAACATCACAAACCGTTACAGACTTTGGCTTCGGATAGCTTGAGTGACCTCAAGTCGCGGAACATTATACGTGCTGATTTTATCGATAAACTACTGAGGCAACATCTGGGCGAACATGCGGGCTACCACGGCACCATGGTTTGGGTGCTAATGATGCTAGAGCAGTGGTATAGGCAGCGGTAGGTGCGAGGTACCTTGAGCGATGCCCGAGATGTTAGCCTTTGCTTCCGTCCTGATTATTTGAAGTTATGGCTGAGATAGCAATCTTTTTTGCCACCCTTCAACAAGCAATTGCTGGTTGTGCGTTACGAAGACGGAACCGAAGAAGCGCTTCCGTTCGATGTCATCTTGTGCGCAGTAGGGAGATATGCTCGTACCGAAGGCTTTGGCCTGGAGGAATTGGGAATTCCGATTTCGCCCAAGCACACTATTGAAACAGATTCGTGGTTGCAAACACTCTATCCCAACATCTACGCTTGCGGCGACGTGGCCGGGCCGAACCAGTTCACGCACACTGCGGCGCACCAGGGCTGGTATGCGTCGGTCAATGCATTGTTTGGCGGTTTGAAACGTTTCAAGGTGGATTACTCAGTGATTCCGTGGGCCACATTCACGAGTCCGGAAGTTGCCCGTGTTGGGCTATCGGAAGACTAAGCGAAGAAGCGCGGCATTGTCTGCGAAGTAACGCGCTACGACCTCAAGGACCTCGACCGCGCCAATACCTATGAAGCAACGCACGGTTTCGTCAAAGTGCTCAGCACACCGTGCAAAGACCACATTCTCGGTGTGACCCTTGTTGGCGAGCATGCCAGCGATCTGCTGGCAGAATTCGTGCTGTCGATGAAACATGGTCTCGGCCTTAACAAGATACTCGGCACCATCCATACTTATCCGACCTGGTCGGAGGCCAACAAATATGCTGCAGGTGAATGGCGACGCGCACACGTATATCACCGCCTGCCTGCTGAGCGGAAAAATACGATGCCTGGCGGCGAGGTTAAGGGCATGAGAATATTGTCGGCGACACAATATGTAATATTTGCTGTCGCGCTCTTGCTGGGGTCTGGCTGGAGTCAGCCAAGTCATACGGTTTCACAAAAACCGATTCTAACCGGCGCCAGCACGATTGCTCCGTTAGCGGGAGAACTTGCCCGGCGCTTCGAGTCGCTTCATCCCGGGACGCGGGTGGATGTGCAGACCGGTGGTTCGGCACGCGGCATTAACGATGCACGCAAAGGAATTGCCAACATCGGCATGGTATCTCCTGCTTTGAAACCCGAAGAAAAGGATCTGCATGCTCATACTATTGATCCGGCCAAGTGAAGTTTGAAGTTTTCACGCGGCATATTTCACATGTGAATTCTGGAAGAATGCCTTGACCCGTTCGGGTGATTGCGCAAG
>CAJDUY010000040.1_pt1 | contig 11752 bp, 11 predicted proteins | sample 7390911 | NCBI WGS metagenome assembly CAJDUY01 (sample SAMEA7055686, study PRJEB34461) | soil metagenome | biome: terrestrial ecosystem; feature: Peninsula; material: soil | place: Antarctica | collected 2016 | reverse complement strand
TTTCCGCATGCGCCAATGCGACCGGTAAGCATTAATGGCGGTTTGATGATGCGAGCATGGCACGACTATGACTTGGCCAGTTCAAATTCGGCTTTTCGTGAAAATATGGCAAGTTTGCATGATTCGCAAGCAGCGATCGAAGCGTTGATTGACCGCGAAAAACGGCGTGGTATTGCGCCGCGGAATATTGTTCTCGCAGGCTTTTCTCAAGGTGGCGCCCTGGCATTGCAAACCGGATTGCGTTATCCTGAGAAACTCGCTGGCATCATGGCATTATCGTGTTATCTGCCGGCATCACAAACTCTTGCAGCGGAAGCACATCAAGCGAATTCCGCCACATCGATCTTCATGGCGCACGGCAGTCTCGACAACATCATACCGATGACATTTGCAGCGGCGTCGAGGCGCCAGTTGCACGAATCAGGCTATGCAGTGACATGGTATGAGTATCCGATGGCGCATTCCGTTTGCAAGGACGAAATAGCCGATATTGGCGGATGGCTGAAACGGGTTTTGATATAGCTTGAGAAAAATATTCTTTTTGTAACAAAATTAAAGTAGAAAAATATGCCCGGACACGGGACAACCCTTTCATACTTCTGCGTGGTCGACGAGCTGCGCCTTCACGAATATTTAACTTATATCTGACGATTTCTTCACACGCGCTATATTACCCTATTAATAATGGGGTGTTTTCTGCAGCGTAAACAGAAGTGGAAGGAAACTAAAATGCACACATCTACCCAGCGCATGGAACCCGACAAGTTGCCCAACCAACTCCCAAATCCGATCTTAGCGAAAGAAAACTGTACTACACATCGAATTGCACATATCGATGACGATCCGGATATTCGCGATACTGTCAGACGTATCCTCAACGCAAATGGATATATAATCGATAGCTACCAGACAATGAGCGATTTTATAAAATCGCTTCAAGATTCCAGAAATCATCCGGATCTTGCAATTCTCGACGTAATGGTGGAAACCATGGATTCGGGTCTGGAGACTTATATAGAGGTCCGGAAACGCTTCCCGGAAATTCCCATGATATTCATGACTTCTCTTGGTGAAGAAATCCGCCCGTATTTTACAGGTGTAACCGACGAATGGATTTTGATAGTGGAAAAGCCGGTGGAGCCCGTCAGTTTTTTGTCGATTATTCGTGGTCGCCTGGATAACTCCAAATCTAAAGTAGACTCTTCCTAAAGCGGTCTAATCATGGCTGTTGCGGAATTTTCCTGGGAAGCATCCAAAAATCGTTTCGCATTCATTGGTATAGGCGTAACCGGCTCGAAACTCAGCGACGAAGTATTAATCGGTAATGCCCGGTGGTTTATCATTTTTCGATGGGTCGTAATCGGCTTTCTTCTCCTTTTTCAGATATTTGCGCTGATTGCTTCGGATACTCTCACAGAGATCGGCATCACTCACCAACAGGGGTGGCCAATTTCCGTAACAATGGCATTATGCGTTGCAAATATTATTTACATCTATGCCTTAGATTTCCGTCCGCCAACCAGATATAATTCCCCATCGATAAATATCTGGTCTCAGATTATCGTCGATCTTCTGTGTCTGTCAGTCGTTGTGCATTTTGTTGGCAGCATCGCGACTCCCGCGCCGTTTTTTTATGTGCTGCACATTGCTTTATCGTGCATCTTTTTCTCGACTATAGAGAGCCTGATTGTTACGATTCTTGTTTGTGCCATGTATGGCATTGTTTTACTGAGTGAAAATCCCCTTCTTTTTCTGACATCTCAATCCGCGCTAGCAGATTCCAGCACGCCTGCCGTTAACCCGCTCAAAATCAATATCCTCTTATGGATGGTTACACTCGATGTACTGTTTTTCATAGTCTGGTATGTGGTTTCACGACTCTCGATTGTCGTACGCACCCACGAGCGTCAGCTCCTGGATGCCTACGAACAGATCAGTCTGGCGCAAGTGGAGAAAGACCGGTACGCCGTGCTCATGACACATCAGCTCAAGGCGCCTCTCGATGCCATTCGCAGCAAAATAAATTTGATAAAGGGCGATTATTGCGGCGAAGTTTCACCTCAAATAAAAGATGTAGTATTAAAAATTGATAACCGCGCATCGGGCATGGCAGCTCTAATTCTGGATGTACTCAAACTTGAACGATTGAAAGCGGCAGCCCGTAGCGGCAATGCTCTGGAGCACGTCAATATTGAAACGGTAATTTCCAAGTGTATCGATAAATTAAAACCGATCGCCAATTCTCGCCATATCAATATCGAAGCATTTATCGAGAATTTTGTCGTAGAAGGTATTCCAGATCAACTCGAAATACTCTTCGAGAACATAATTGCAAACGCGATCACCTATTCATACGATGGCAGATCGGTGGAGATTGCCTCCGCCATTGATAAGCAGGATTCCTCAGCCTCTGTAACGATCATCGATCATGGGATTGGGATCGGAGATAAGGACTTACCGCATATTTTTGATGAATACTTTTATACTCCTAGAGCCGCACTTCACAATAGAACATCGAGCGGAATCGGGCTATCTATAGTAAAAACAGTTGCGGAAAATAATAAGCTGCACATCAAGGTCTTAAGCGAACAAAATGTGGGAACAATTTTTTCCGTCATCTTTCAGGGAGCGAAAAACCCATTTGTTCCACAAAAAAATTACGCAGCAGTTTAGAAACCTGGCTGCATACTGGAGAGGCTGTCTGAATCAATGAATCCGAACAAAAGTTGTTAGCACTCACCCTTTAGCAGCACCTGACTGTTTGATTTATGGCACAGGTTCAATCAGTTTTTTTTCTCATGATCTTGAGCAGCCCTCGCTGTGTTTTGCTGTCAAGCCGCTTCATCTGTGAGCTGCGAGTCGGTTTGGTCGGTTTACGTTCTTGGCGTAGTTTGGTTGCCCTATTAATAAGTTCATATAGCCGTCTCAATGCCTCCTCGCGGTTTTTCTCCTGACTACGATGCTGCTGCGCCTTGATAACCAATACGCCTTCCTTCGTAATGCGCTGATCGCTCAGTTTTAGCAACCGCTCTTTGTAAATATCGGGCAACGATGAAGCACCAATATTGAAACGCAGATGAATTGCACTGGACACCTTGTTTACGTTTTGCCCGCCAGCTCCTTGCGCTCGAATCGCGCTTATCTCGATCTCGTTCTCAAGAACGATTATTTTGTTTGGGCTCTCCACTATTTACTTCTTCGGAATTGAATAAACCTAAATCCAGAGTTTGACGGTAGGGGCATGACAGAGGATTTATTCACAGGTTCTCTCAGCAGGCACAAGAGTCTGGAACTATCTATACCGCAATTCCTGTTAAGCCGCGCCGTCATTGCCACCCGATACTTGCCAGGCACCATCCGTACGGATCGCGAGACGAACACGACTTATTTTTTCGGATCTCGCCAGCAGGGCAAAAACAGCCTTGGTGAAAATCCAAAATCACGCGTTGCATCGGCGTGATCGAAACATAGATCAACATTCATCCGTATAGCCATCTCCGGGGTCATGTGCCGTTTACCAGGAAGCAACATCATGACGCGTATCGCCCAACGGAATAGCCACGCCGGGATGATCAAAAAACGTGCAGGCTTGCCGAGCGAATTAAATATTCGCTCCACCATTTGACGATAGCTGAGTGTCTCACCGCCGCTCACGTTATATGCTTTATCAAATGTGGCTGGCTGGTTGAGCGCCATTAAGCACGCTGCCGCGAGATCATCGGCATAAACTGGCTGGCGTAATCCTGTAGCTTTTCCCAGCAATGGAAAGAACCCAAAGCGCCGAATAAAACGCGCAATCAGCATAATATTTTTATCACGAACACAATCATAGACCAACGTCGGACGAAATACTGTCCAGTTTATTTTTAATGGTTCGCAAAAACGGCTGATAGCCTCTTCCACCGCAGCAAAGCGCGCGACCAATTGCCGTTCGCCAGCATCGGCAGAGTTAGCCTTGCTAAACAGGCTAGTTGAACCAAAGCCAATAACCCGCTTAATCTGTAGCGAGTTCGCGACGGGCAATAATGGCGGCAATAACCACAGAGGAGCGAGATGAATAAGCATCTGCGCGTTGACTCGGGGCAGTTGCGCTGGATGGCTAATATCCGCCTGATGCCAAAATATCTTTTTGTCAGTTGTGTCTATATTTGTCATGTTTGAATTTCCACCGGAGGTGCGGCTAATGGCATGAACCTCATAACCCGCGTCCAAAAGACGAGGCAACACGAAATGGCCTATCATGCTGGTCGCGCCTGTAACTACGATTTTATGAGAGGAAGCGGGATTAGACATCATTCATAGACGCTGAGCCTGAGCGCGAAAATCATTCGCGTATTTGTGCGGGGAAGACTGATTTTTATTCTCGCCTAACCGCCAGTAGCCGTCCAACGTGGCGAGTAGTGTAATATATCGCCACGGCCCCGAAACGCAACCATATCCCCAGCGCTACCAGCCACATCACGGCGCCAGGATATTGATGCCGGAAGAATTTGCGATAAAACCGCAGCATCCCCTTGTGCTTGTGCCACTCCACAAAAATGGGACGGGATCGGCTGCATATCCCTTTATGATGCACAACTGGGGCATCATGCACAAAAAGAATCTTCCATCCTTTTTGCCGGAAACGCATACACCAATCAAAATCCTCACAGTGAAGAAAATAACCTTCATCCCACAAGCCAACATCTTCGATAGCTTCTCGGCGTACCAGCATGAGAGCACCGGAAATAGCCTCCACCTCCACCGGATGATCTGGCAACACTTGTTTGTGAAGATGAAAATCAAAAAAAAGATGGGGCCAATAGTCTGCAAAGCGGTATAACCCAAAGGCCCGAACAAAGGAGCGCCATGGGGTAGGTACCGCACGGCGCCCCCCCGGCTGCTCGGTTCCATCAGGATTGATCAGCAACCCCCCCACGATGCCCGCCTCCGGATTGGTCTGCAGCACTTGAATCATGCGCTGTAATGAACCTGTATCCAAAAAGCAATCAGGGTTGAGGAATAGCACATAAGATTCTCTAGCCTGCGCAACACCAATATTGCAGGCTGCAGCAAACCCGGTATTGCCAGCGTTGCGAATGATCTTGAGCTTCGGTTCTTCAGGGAAACGCTGAACGCAAAGCTCAAGGCTAAGATCTGTGGAAGCATTATCCACCACTAGCACTTCGCTCACCTGTGGCAGTGCTGAATGAATGCACTCCGCCAGGAATCGCCCCGCGTTATAATTTACAATTACGACTGAGACCGGTAGCTGATCTTTGTGGATATTCACCTCAGCGACTATATTTTCAGTCCATTCATTCCACGTGGATCGGCCTCATGAAGTGCCGCAGTGGAGCCGGGTTTATCATGCGTTTCTTTGCCTGCTAACCGCATCGTCCAGTGCAGGGTCGGTACCGGACACATCGCGGCTCCGGGTTGACGCAGAAGCTTCCCCCCATATACGTCGCAGCGCATCCCACATGCTGGTGCGCGCTGTCTTGAGGTAAAGCGTGTTATCACTCAAACCAGCTACCAAACGACGTTGAGCCTTACCAAGATTATGATAAGGCAAGCTCATGAAAAGATGATGTGTAGCATGATAACGCAAACCAACCGGAGCCCATAAGCCCGTAATGAACAGGTTACCCGGAACATTGATGGAGTCGAGATATTGCTCGGCAAAGTCCATTTCGTGATCCCCAGGATTACGGTATGCGTGCGCACTAAGCGTGCGTAAGGAGTTTATAAAAAAAATAAACATTGCGATTGCATACCAGAGAACAAGGGCCTTATAGGTCAAAATACCCAACGCAATGCAAATTATGGCTGTTGTCACAAATACGAAGGTAGCAAACTCTTGCAGCCGCCAGTGTTTGTCATTGCGAATGGCATTCTCCGCACGCTGATAATTCATGTCGATGGTAAGAGAGGATGCCCGCTCCCAAATAAATTTACGCAATGGCGGAATTAGATACGACAAAGGCGTGAGGACGAGAAAACGGACAATAAAGAAAAACGGCAGAAGGAACGACAGCAGCACATAGCCGATCATCACTCTCGGTTTCAGGGTTGCGAAAGGAATATATTCACCGTCCTTGCTGGTACCATATACGTCTCGCTTGTGATGGTCATTGTGCACACCGTCATAGGTAAAGGAGGGGACCAGTAACGGGATGCCGCAGGTGACGTTCCATATCAGACGGAATAGCGTGAACGTACCCTTTTTCAAGTGCGCCAATTCATGAATGAAAATAGCCGCACGATAAAAAGCAAGTATGGCAACGATAGCGGCTGCCAACTGCCATGCGGAAAACAGCGGTGTAGACAGGACGGTTATAAAAGCGGCCCAGCCCAATGAGTTATGGAAGAGAAAATCAATCCAGTAAATCCAGGGATTGGGCGTCATCAGATCGCGGACAAGGTTGTGTGCCTCCCGCAATGGAAATTCCTGGCCAGCTGTCGTTTCTATCATTCTCGGATCCTCATCGGACCGTTCGTTTTTCGGTTGAGTCAAGCTTACTTATGGTCGCTACCCGCTTGTGTTACTGGTTGTTAACTAACGACCCCGCCAGAAGATATAATAAAAGCTTGTATCCCGTTTGGACTTCGCCACTTACAGCTAATCCTCGTGGATTAGCTGATTTGCAACATCATGCAAATACCTCGGCATCAGCGAGCTTCTTTGCCGTTGCATCTTTGGCTGAAACGATAAGTTGAATGCCATTATCGATAGGCCAGGAAACAGCGATCTGAGGGTCATTCCATGCGAGGCTGCGTTCTAAATCAGGAATATAGTAATCCGTAGTTTTGTACAAAAAGTCGGCGCTGTCGCTAAGCACATAAAAACCGTGGGCAAATCCTGCAGGTACCCACATCTGACGGTAATTATCTTCAGTTAACTCCGTCCCGACCCATTGGCCAAAGGTTGGAGACGATTTGCGGATATCTACCGCTACATCAAATACCGCACCCCGTACTACGCGCACAAGCTTTGCCTGAGGTTGGCGAATCTGATAGTGCAGACCACGCAGCACACCCTTGACGGAGCGGCTGTGATTGTCTTGCACAAAGTTTACGTCAATCCCGATTGCCTGACAGAAATTCTTCTGGTTGAAGCTTTCAAAGAAGAATCCCCGGCTGTCACCAAAAACCCTGGGTTCAATAATCAGGACGTCAGGAATGGAAGTGGAGATTGCCTTCATACAACTATTTGCTCCTTCAACAGGCGTAATAAGTATTGGCCATAGCCGTTTTTGGCCAGCGGTTGCGCCAGTTTCTCAAGCTGTGCGGCGCTAATGAACCCTTGGCGGTAGGCGATCTCTTCCGGGCAGGCAACCTTGAGACCTTGGCGGTGTTCAATGGTTTCAATGAAATTGCTAGCTTCTATCAGGCTTTCGTGAGTACCCGTATCCAGCCATGCATAACCACGACCCATGATTTCAACGCTGAGCTGGCCGCGTTCCAGGTAGATGCGGTTAACGTCGGTTATTTCCAACTCCCCGCGAGCGGAAGGCTTGAGGTTATCGACAATATCGATGACCTGGTTATCGTAGAAGTACAGACCGGTGACCGCGTAGTTGCTCTTGGGCTGGGAAGGCTTTTCTTCCAGTGAAGTCACGTGATTATGGGTATCAAAGGCGACCACGCCATAACGCTCGGGGTCCTGTACATGATAGGCGAATATGGTTGCACCTTCCTGCTTTGCCATTGCGCGTCCCAGTTGCATATGCAAATCGTGACCATAAAAAATATTATCGCCCAGCACCAGTGCGCTAGGGTTATGCCCAATAAAACTTTTCCCAATGGTGAAGGCGTGAGCCAGTCCATCGGGACTTGGTTGCACGGCATATTGCAGGTTTAACCCCCAATCCCTCCCATCACTGAGGAGTTGCTCAAAACGCGGCGTGTCCTGGGGGGTAGAAATGATAAGAATGTCGCGAATATCCGCCAGCATGAGAGTACTCAGGGGATAATAGATCATCGGCTTGTCGTAAATAGGGAGCAGTTGCTTGGAAACTGCCTTTGTCACGGGGTAAAGCCGTGTGCCGGATCCGCCGGCGAGAATGATGCCTTTGCGCTCGGTCATGATGACTTCTCAAGAGTTTCGGTAAGCATGCGTTCGACACCAATTTGCCATGAAGGCAAACACAAATCGAAAGTACTTTGTAGTTTTCCGGTGTTCAAACGCGAGTTTTGGGGCCGTTGGGCAGGTAAGGGAAATGCGCTGGTCGATATGGGGAGAACGTTTTCTGGCGCAGCCTTGAGGTTGAGTCCAGCTTGGCGAGCCAAATTCAATACAAAGCGCGCATAACCGTACCACGAGGTCTCACCGGATGCAACCAGATGATAGAGGCCAGATAGGCCTTGCTGTTGCAAGGCAGTACGAATAGCATGGGCAGTGACGTCCGCCAGCAGATCGGCGCCGGTGGGCGCACCCACCTGGTCGTCGATGACTGTCAGGTGGTCACGTTCCTGGCCCAGACGTAACATGGTTTTTGCGAAGTTACCGCCACGTGTCGCAAAAACCCAACTGGTGCGAAAGATCAGATGATGGCAGCCCGAAGCAAGTATGGCTTCCTCCCCCTCCAGCTTGGTAGAACCGTATACGCTCAGAGGGCCGGCAGGGTCTGTTTCTACCCAGGGTTTGCTTCCACTGCCGTCAAACACATAGTCGGTAGAGTAATGAACCAGCCAGGCACCGAGCTCGCGGGCTTCCCGGGCAAGCGTAGCGGGAGCCAGCGCATTGATGGTGCGGACTCGATCCGGTTCGCTTTCAGCCTTGTCCACAGCGGTGTGAGCAGCGGCATTCACGATCACATCAGGACAAATTGCCCTGACAGTGGCCACGATTCCGTCAAGAGACATGAAGTCGCCACACAAGTCCCTGCTGTCGAAATCCACGGCTATGAGCTCGCCTAAAGGTGCCAGACTGCGCTGCAGCTCCCAACCTACCTGACCATTCTTACCGAACAACAGGATTTTCATCAGCCGCGTTCCTGGTAATTCTTCTCAACCCAGGTCCGATAAGCGCCGGATTGCACACTACCCACCCAGACCGGGTTGTCCAGATACCACTGTACAGTTTTACGGAAGCCCGTTTCAAAAGTTTCAGCAGGTTTCCAGCTAAGTTCGCGCTCAATTTTGCTCGCATCAATTGCGTAACGGCGGTCGTGGCCGGGGCGATCGGTGACAAAAGTGATCAGACTGCGATAAGACCCGATGATTTGAGGCCTTAGCGCGTCCAGCAATCTGCAAATGGTATGCGCAATGTCGATGTTAGGTTTTTCGCTCCAGCCACCTACATTATAGGTTTCACCAGAAACTCCCGCTTCCAGCACTCGGCGGATGGCACTACAATGGTCTTTTACATAAAGCCAGTCCCGGATTTGCTGGCCGTCGCCATACACTGGTAACGGTTTGCCCGCTAGAGCGTTGACGATCATCAGTGCGACAAGTTTCTCGGGGAATTGGTAAGGCCCATAGTTATTAGAACAATTAGTGGTAAGCACGGGTAACCCGTAGGTATGATGATAGGCCCGCACCAGGTGATCGCTGGCGGCTTTGCTTGCCGAGTAAGGGCTATTGGGCTCATAACGATGTATTTCATTGAAGGCTGGCTCGCCCTTGGCTAGGGAACCATAAACTTCGTCAGTCGAAACGTGGAGAAAACGGAAATCCTGCTTTTCTTTTCTATTTAATTCATTCCAGTAAACTCGCCCAGCCTCCAGTAACCGGAAGGTACTGACGATATTAGTCTGGATAAAGTCTTCTGGTCCGTGAATGGAACGATCTACGTGACTTTCCGCGGCGAAATTGATAATGGCGCGGGGTCGGTAGCGCGCGAGCAAATTTGAAACAAGAGCAGAGTCACCGATATTGCCATGTACGAAGGTATGCCGCTCATCCGATGCAAGCGTGAAGAGATTCTCCAGATTGCCCGCGTACGTGAGTATATCGAGGTTGATAATGGCTTCGTCAGATTGCCCCAGCCAATCCAACACAAAATTTGCGCCGATGAACCCGGCACCGCCTGTAACTAAAATCATTCTGTTATTCCTTCAGGTTTATATTTCTTCGGCTGTTACGGCTGTTACTGCAGAGGACTCATTGTATTTTTAAAGATATGAGAGATACCAGCCGTGCCACAGCATACTATCGCGCCACGCCCAGACGGGACCATAAAGCTGACACATACGGAAGAGATGACCGAATTATCATTCTACCGCACTGAGAGACATCGAGCCTCTTACAATATGAAATGAATTTTCAAGCTTCCGGAACAAAAAGAAAAAATGCAATTCGTTCTTCCTTCGGCCGGTCGAACAGGGGGAGGTATCCGCACTTACTGCTCAATACATATGACGGAGCAGACTCCGAATCATTCGCTGTAAAATACCCCGGGTTAAAACTCTTCGTCATGCCTCAAATAACGCCAGCTTCCCAAGGGCAAATCACCCAGTTTTACTTTACCGATGCGAACGCGCTTTAAGCCGGTAACTTTCAGCCCAACCAGTTCACACATCCGACGAATTTGACGTTTCTTGCCTTCGTGCAAAATGAAACGTAATTGATCCTGATTCTGCCAGACTACCTCTGCACGTTTTAATACTTCCCCATCCAGCCTCAAGCCATGACTTAACAGATCTAATGAATGCTTCGAAAGCGCTCCTTCAACGCGTACCAGGTACTCCTTCTCAATTTCCGATTGCGGGCCGATCAGTTGCTTGGCAATACGTCCATCCTGTGTGAGTACAAGCAATCCCAACGAATCAATATCCAGTCGGCCCGCCGGAGCCAGGCCTTTTAAATGCGCTGGACTGAACTGGTACGGCACGTGATCTCCCCGAAAGCGGGATTCCTGATTTATTAGACCGATTGCAGGCTGATAACCTGGTTCCGGTTGCCCCGATACGTAACCGACAGGCTTGTTCAGCAGTATTGTCACCCTGCCTAACTGCCGTGCTTGCGCCGGGTTGTCAAGCCTTATTTTCTGCAAGGGAGAAATCTTCGTACCCAACTCAGTGATGCGCTTGTCATCCACAAATACCCACCCGCGTTCGATATAGCTATCCGCTTCTCGCCGGGAACATAATCCTTGCTGAGACATGAGTTTGGACAATCTAATTTTTTCCATGAATTCGTATAACGTATTATCGTCGCGTATGGAAGTGTAGCTGCATCAGGCGCATCCTATTGCCGGAACCCAGTATTATATAATTTGAACCCTCGTCTCGTTTCAGATAAAATGCGACCTTACCAGGCGCGTAGCTCAGCTGGTTAGAGCACCACCTTGACATGGTGGGGGTCGTTGGTTCGAGTCCAATCGCGCCTACCAGGATACTGGGTGGGCATGAATTTTTCCGCTTCAGCATTAAACCGTGCACCGATCTCTCTGACGGTTTATCATTTAACGTTCCCTGCCTTTTCTGACAGGAAATGCATTCAAGCCCGTCAAGTGATGACGGGAGCATGCCGAGCAAGAGTCTACTCTCGATTCCCCCAAAACCCTCGCGCCGCCTCGGCTCTTCTGAGCTTAAGTGGCGAAGAGCGACTGAGCTAATTCACAAGAGTTAATTCACAAAATGTAAGTTGGATATGCTGACGATAACATGTGCATCTGCGATGCTTGAGATTATCTTGCTGCGGCGCTACGTGTCCAATTTAGCTAATATATTGCTCCGGCCCTGAGAAGTATTAAGCCGCATAGCGAACCCGGCGATCCTGGAAATAGCCAATAACGCGCTCAGGGTTTTGCTCCAGCATCGCCATA
>CAJDUY010000043.1_pt1 | contig 11807 bp, 10 predicted proteins | sample 7390911 | NCBI WGS metagenome assembly CAJDUY01 (sample SAMEA7055686, study PRJEB34461) | soil metagenome | biome: terrestrial ecosystem; feature: Peninsula; material: soil | place: Antarctica | collected 2016 | reverse complement strand
TATGTCGGCTGCTCATTTTTTGCTCATTATTTAAGCGGGCGTCATAATCCGTAAAGACTCTGCATCACTTTTTTCATGTTCATGCGAGTTCGTCACAGGTCGGATGGCGCAGTTATTGATATACATGGCTGTGTTGTTTGTAATGCCTTGGCTTCTAGCAGCCTGTCGGACTTAAAGGAAATCGGCTGCAAAAGCGTCTGACCGGGTCGATTCTTCAAGTCCGACAGGCTGCTAGATCATCTCATGAGGGATCTCTGCGAAGCAAGATTGGGCGCGAGGAGGAGGGGAATGCCGTGCCCGGCGCGTTCATGTCGCTCGCAGGTTGCAGAGGGTATGCGTCATCCTGCGCGGCGCGCTATTCCGCGTTGTTGCGCATTGCCCTGCACCTCAAAAACTGCACACTCCACTTCGTTCAACCGCCGGATTCAGGTTGAATCAGAATGTATGCTCAGGCCCCGGAAACTCTCCCGCCTTAACCGAGCGGACATAATTTTCCGCCGCCTCCTGGATGCTGCTCGCACCGTTCATGAAATTCCTCATGAATCTGGCTTTCTTGCCGGAATAGATACCCAACATGTCATACAGTACCAGCACCTGTGCCGAACAATCTATACCGGCACCAATACCAATGGTGGGGATAGACAGTTTTTTTGTAACCTTTTTGGCGAGCATTGCGGGAACAACCTCCATCAGAAGCATGCCAGCGCCTGCCTTTTCCAGGGCCACCGCATCTTCCAGCAATTGTTTTGCCTGGTAATCAGTTTTACCTTGTACCATATAGCCGCCTAACTGATTTACCGATTGTGGTGTCAAACCAATATGGGCACAAACCGGAATACCGCGCTGCGTAAGGAATTCAACCGTTTCCGCCATAATGCGGCCGCCCTCTATCTTGACCATATTGGCACCAGCGGCCATGAGTTCGGCGGCGTTCTCGAAAGTATCTTCTGGGGCTACCTGAGACGTACCGAAAGGCATGTCGGTCATGATGAATGCTCTGCTTGAACCGCGCGCCACGCACCGCGTGTGATAAATCATGTCATCCAAGGTGACCGGCAGGGTGCTTTCTTCGCCCTGCAGCACGTTACCCAGCGAATCGCCCACCAATAGAATGTCGACGCCTGCGTTTTCCAGCAATGCTGCAAAACTTGCGTCATAACAAGTGAGGATGGCAATTTTTTCGCCATCATCACGCATTTTTTGTAAAGCACCTTGCGTAGTACGCATAACTCTGAACTCCTCGTGTAGTGCGTCAGAAATATTGCTACTTAAAAATGACTAGATTGCCGCAATGCCGCGTTGCTCGCCGTTGCACAGGAATAACCATGTGTCTCCTCACGCCGTGCCTGACGCCAATCTGGTTACTTTTAACATCCCGTTCCTGGTCTATGAATCGATTCTGTTATGTAACCACGCCTCCGGCGCACTACGCTAGATTCCACGATTGAAATATTTCCGGGGGCCGCGCATCTGGTCGACCTGTTGCAACAATAGATCAAAATCCTCCTGGCTATCAACAAAATTGAGATTTTCACTGTTGATTATCATCACCGGCGCATCTTCGTACTGATGAAAAAATCGAGTGTAGCTTTCAGTGAGCCGCCATAGATACTCCTCGGATATGTTTTTCTCGAAAGTGTTGCCGCGCCGCCTCACTCTCTCGATCAGCGTGGTAGGCGAGGCCTGCAAATAAATCACCAGGTCGGGTGGCGACGCTTGGGGTTGCACGTGATGATAAATTTGCTGATACAGATCATATTCGGCATCGCTTAGCGTGAGCCTGGCAAACAGTTGATCCTTGTCAAGCAGGAAATCACTTACGGTAACTTTGGCGAACATATCCGTTTGCGCAACGCCTTGTAGCTGATTTGCGCGCTGGAACAAAAAAAATAGCTGTGTCGGTAGCGCATGACGGCGGATATCATCATAAAATTTTTCGAGAAACGGATTTTCGTCTGGTTTCTCCAGCAGCAGTGCGCCGTTCAAACGATCCGCCATGCGTTGCGCCAGACTGGTTTTACCGGCGCCTATCGGACCCTCGACCACGATGTAGCGATATTTTTCCAGCGTCATTTATTTTGATCTCGTTCGATTCGCTGTTCTGCACATGAGGCCAGCAATTCAGCAACAGTGCCACGCCCCGGAATACTGCAATCCGGCGCGATTTCCAGAAGCGGTTGCAATACGAATGCCCGTTGATGCATACGGGGATGCGGCAGGATCAGACAATGCTCGTCGCATTGCAGATCACCATACATCAGAATATCCAGATCAAGTGTTCTGGGAGCGTTGGGAGATTCGCGCACACGGCCGTGGCCGTGTTCAATTTCGAGCAAGGCACTGAGCAGGTCATGAGGGCCGAGAGCAGTCTCGATTTGCGCCACAGCGTTAATGAAATCAGGCTGATTAAGTAGCCCTACCGGGCCGCTGCGATAAAGTGAAGAATGCGTCAACAGGCGGCTTGAAGGAAGTCGTGCCAGCTCGTCAAATGCCTGTCGTACCTGGAACGCCGGGTCATCCAGATTGCTTCCTAGTGCAATGAAAGCCTGGTAAGCCAAACGGGATTCAAGACGTGACATTAAACTATTTCACCATGTCCGCAGATGAACTTCCGGTGTCCGCCATATCGCCGGATACAGCGCCGGATACAGGCTTACGGCCACCACGGTTTCTTCTGCGCTTCTTTTGAGTTTCATCCTTGAGCAACATGGTTTCACGTTCACCGGAGCTGGCGCGCTGGAATGCTTCCCACCATTTTCCCAATTCCACGTCGACCTCTCCGCTCTCGCAACGCAGCAACATGAAATCATACGCGGCGCGAAAGCGCGGGTGCTCCAGTAAGCGAAACGGTCTGCGTCCTGATCTCCCGATAAAACGTGGTTGCATAGCCCAGATTTCCTGCATGACGGCGTCGTACCGGCGTGGAATCGCGAGTTTTTTATTTTGGGCCGCCAGTACATCGTTCATTGCCTGATGCAAAGCAGGCATCAATTTCTCTCCTGCGGTTTGACGAATATTCCATGCCGCTAGTACCTCGTGCCACAATAGAGCCGCAAACAGAAAGCCGGGGGACACCGGTTTTTCCTGATGCACGCGCTCATCGGTTTTCTTAAGTGCAAGCGTTATAAAGCGCTCGCCCAATGGTTGTTCCAGTATTACGTCCAGCATCGGCAGCAAACCATGGTGCAGCCCGCGTGTGCGCAAGTCGACCACGCAAGTTAGCGCGTGACCAGATAGCAGCAGCTTCAACATTTCGTCAAACAGCCGCGATGGCGGTACATTCTGCAACAGATGCGCAAGATCGCCGATAGGTGCAGCGGTGTCCGTGTCTAGCTGCATATCGAGCTTGGCCGCGAGCCGGACTGCACGCAACATTCGTACCGGATCTTCGCGATACCGTCGCAAGGGGTCGCCAATAATGCGCAAGCGCTTTGCCTTGATATCATCGTAGCCGTTCAGGTAGTCCCAGATTTCTTCCTTGATTGGGTCAAAGAATAATGCATTTACGGTAAAGTCACGTCGCTTTGCGTCCTCTTCCTGACTGCCAAATACATTGTCGCGCAAGAGGCGTCCGTGCTCGTCAGCATGCGTGCCGGCTGCGACCCCGTCGTCATCGCTGGCGGATATATCCCCACGAAAAGTGGAAACCTCCACCGTTTCGGCACCCCACATTACATGCACCAGACGGAAACGGCGTCCGATTATGCGCGAACGGCGGAAAATGGTGCGTACTTCTTCGGGCGTAGCATTAGTGGCAACATCATAATCTTTCGGCTCCAGTCCCAAGAGCAAGTCGCGTGCTGCACCTCCCACCACAAAAGCGGAATACCCTGCCTCCTGCAAGCCCGATGTGACCTTGAGCGCGCAGGGGTTAATGTGATCGCGTGTAATGCCATGCTGCTTCTGCGTAATAATGTGTACCCCGGCGAAAGAGGAAGGGGGAGGGGAAGCAGGAGCAGCTGGGTTGCGGCTGAATACGCGGCGGAGAAATTTACGGATCATTACGGAATTTATGAATCTCTGAATAAGTCCCTGGGTTGCCAGCAATGCGCTCCACGAAGGACTTATTCAGATTCTTAGAAGGCATCAAGCCGGAATTATACACGCGGCATCGTATCCGGCACGAAATGACGTGCACGCCCCACAATGAATTCCTTCATGTTGCACTGGTAAAGCAACTCGAGATTGGTTTGGTTGAGTATCTCATTCGCGCTACCGGTAATAGTGCGGCCATTGTCGAACAGCATCAGAACATGATCGCAAAAACGGCTTGCCCAGCCCACATCGTGCAGCACCATCATGAGCGCGTTACCTTGCCGGGCCAATTCACCAAAAAGCGTCATGGCGAGAAGTTGATGGCGCAGATCGAGGTGCTGCAGCGGTTCATCCAGCAAACAACATTGAGGCGACTGAGCAAGCAGTAAAGCGATACGTGCCCGCTGACGCTCACCACCGGAAAGCGTGCCAAGTGAACGGTGGGCGAGGCCGGTCAATTCCATGCGTTCAATGGCACGGATTGCGATGTCCTGGTCAATGGCTTTCCAACCAAACATGTTTTCGACATGGGGGTATCGTCCCAGCAGCACATATTCGTACACATTGCCCCAGAACTCGCCGGGTTCTTCCTGCAGCAGGATGCCGAGATTGCGGGCAAGCTCGCGCCGAGACCACGTTGGCGGGGCCTTCCCAGCCACCATCACGGAGGATTCGTTTCCGCCATCAGCGTGACGCAAGCCGCCAAGTGTGTGTATCAAGGTAGTCTTGCCGCATCCGTTCTGGCCAAGTATGGCCCAGCATTCGCCTGGATTGATAGTCAGGTTCAAGTTGCGGCACAGAATCTTGCCGGGATATTGCAATGTTAAATTTCGGGTTTGCAGGATCATCCATAGGTTATTAAAAATGACTGAATGGTCGTCATATCGTACTGCTCGTCTTTGCGCATGAATAACAATGCGCCTTCCGCATCTTGCTTGACACCAGTCGAATTATTTTTACGTCCCGTTCCATTTTATTAAAGTGAATTTGTTACGTGCCAATATTTTGTGACGTATTGCGCCGGATTTATGAACGTTGCGGATCGAAAGCAGACGATTTGTAGCGATTTTCTATACCCTTAGATACTCGCTCTTCCCCCCCAGCCAGCGCTGAAGATGGCGTCTCGCGGCTTCGGAGTGGTCGCAGAGCAATTCTTCGGCGACGCTGCGGGCGGCATCGAGTAAATCCCCATCCTGTTCCAGATTAGCGAAGCGCAGCATAGGCACGCCGCTCTGGCGGGCACCCAGAAATTCGCCGGGACCGCGGAGTCGTAAATCCTGACGCGCGATTTCAAAACCATCGGTATTTTCGAAGATAATTTTGAGCCGCTCCTGAGCCGTTGCGGATAAAGGTTTCTGATACAGCAATATGCATATACTGGCTTCCATACCTCGCCCGACACGACCTCGTAACTGATGCAACTGCGACAGCCCCATGCGCTCGGCGTGTTCTATCACCATCAGCGAGGCATTGGCCACATCCACTCCCACTTCGATCACCGTCGTGGCAACCAGCAATTGGATTTCACCTTGCTTGAATGATTCCATCACTGCAGATTTTTCCTGAGGCGGGAGCCGCCCGTGTACCAGACCGATTTTTAAATCCGGAAAAGTCAGGCTCAACGTTTCATAAGTTTCAAGAGCCGTCTTGAGTTGCAAAGCCTCGGATTCTTCAATCAGCGGACATACCCAATAGGCCTGTTTTCCGGTATGACAGGCTTCCCGGATACGTGCGGTCACTTCATCCCGGCGGGAATCCGCGACTAGTTTGGTCATTACCGGGGTTCTGCCGGGCGGCAGCCCGTCGATTACCGATACGTCCAGATCGGCATAATAACTCATTGAAAGTGTGCGTGGAATGGGTGTGGCACTCATCATTAACTGATGCGGTACCAAGCCTGTTTTAGCTCCTTTCATCCTCAATGCCAGTCGTTGATGTACGCCGAAGCGGTGCTGTTCGTCAATAATGGCAAGCCCCAGCTTGTCGAATTCCACCTGTTCCTGGAACAATGCGTGCGTACCAATGGCAAGCATGGCGCTACCTTCGGCAACAGTGGCGAGCATGATTTCCCGCTGTTTTTTTTTCTGACTACCGGATAGCCACGCAATCTTAATATCCAAAGGGCCGAGCAGTGGGCTAAGCCAAGTGGAAAGCTTCTGGTAATGCTGGCCGGCAAGGATCTCGGTTGGGGCCATCAATGCGACCTGGTAGTTATTTTCAATTGCCTGTAGCACAGCCAATGCCGCGATAACGGTTTTGCCGCTACCCACATCGCCTTGCAATAGCCGCTGCATCGGATGGCTCGCGGCGAGATCGCGGCCGATTTCGGAGAAAGCTTTCTTCTGGCCGCTAGTGAGTTTGAATGGAAGCGATTCCAGAAGTACCTTGGTCAGGTTGTTTTTTTCTAATAGAACGGGCGCACTTCCGCTGCGGCGTTGCCGGTAATGCAGGCGCATGGAGAGTTGTTGGGCCAGCAATTCATCGAACTTGATCCGTCGCCACGCGGGATGGGTGCGTTCCTGCAATAGGGTGGCTGATGCATCCGGTGGCGGCTGATGCAAAAAGAATATGCTGTTCCTGAAATTTTGCAGTCGATAACGCTTTAAAACCTTGTCAGGCAGAGTTTCCGACAGATAGCTTTGCTGATCCCCGCCATCCGACAACTGCCCTAGCGTCTGCTGGATCAGCTTGCGCAGCGTTTCCGAGGAGAGTCCCGCAGTGGTTGGATATACCGGTGTCAGCGCGTCGGCCAGTGGTGCATGTTCACGCACGATGCGGCATTTCGGATGCACCATCTCGGCACCGAAAAAACCTGGCCGTACTTCTCCCAGCAGACGTACGCGTGTGCCTACGGCGTACGCTTTTACCTGGCTGCCATAAAAATTGAGGAAGCGCATGAAGAGTATGCCGCTGCCATCTTCCACCTGACAAACCAGTTGCCGGCGGGGGCGGTACATGATTTCGCTGTGAATAATGACGCCTTCAACCTGTACCGTTTTGTTTTCGAGCACATCGTTGATGGGATAAAGATGCGTTTCATCTTCGTAGCGTAGCGGCAGATGCAGCAGCAGATCGAATTTATCGGCGACGCCAAGTCTGACAAGTTTTTCTTGTACCGTTTTGCTTACAAGACAAGCGGTGATACCAGGCGTGGAATTGCCGGTATCACCCTTCACTCCTGCAATACCATCACCGCGTCCATTTCCACTAACGCTCCGCGCGGAAGCGCCGCCACGCCTACTGCCGCGCGCGCGGGATACGGCGAGGCGAAATAGCCCGCCATGATTTCGTTCACCCTTTCAAAATTGGCAAGATCGGTCAGATAGACATTCAGTTTGACGATCTCGCTCAACGTACCGCCACTCGCCACAGCCACCGCCTTCAGGTTCAAAAACACCTGCTGGATTTGCCCCTCGATGCCGGCCACCATTTGCATAGTAAACGGATCCAATCCGATCTGGCCGGAAAGATAGACGGTATCTCCTCCTCCCACGCGTATCGCCTGGGAATAGGTACCAATAGCCTGGGGCGCGTCGGCAGTCTGAATCGTCTGTTTTTTCATCTGAATCTCCTTGGCGTGTTTGAATGTCGCGAACCGCTGAGCCTTCGTTCGGCGGTTCAAAATAGGGGCGCTCAGATATGGAATCGTGAGAACGCCCTTTGCGATATGATGAAGGCAACGCTGACATATTTCAACCGGTAAAAAATATGACTGATATTTATTACGGAAGACGAAGGTTCTGGACAGGCTCATCGATTGCTGACCATACGAACGGAAAATTTCCGTCTTTTTTACAGGATCTTGCGTGGCATATACTCCGAGATGACGCTGAGCAACCAGGAATTTCCGAATAAATCCCCGATTTTGCAGCAACCCGCTCAACGGGGGACTTGTTCAGAGTTTCCGGGAGCGAAACAAAGTAAACCATCCGCAAAGCACCGTCCCTTTTAGGCGGAGTTGCAGTAAAATCAAGGGCCCGCTGCGTTACATTCCTGAGCATCGGCAACCTTCGCCTGCGCCTTGTGATCGTGCCGATTTTGCCAGCAACGCGGTCCATGGAGAACTTATTCAGAGGTTTGCTTATATTGATCAAATCCGGCTGATGGAAAAACTCCTGGCATACGAAGAAGAGATTGGCATGAATGTTTACGGATAATATTGATAACCTATGCAAAAACTGATCATCCAAGGGGGCATACCCCTTTCCGGGGAAATCCGCATTTCCGGCGCAAAAAACGCCGCGTTACCTATTTTATGCGCTTCTCTGCTTACTGACGAAACGCTGACTATCGAGAACGTTCCGCATCTCAATGACGTAACTACAATGCTAGGCCTCCTCGGGCAAATGGGTATAAGCGTTGCGGCAAACAACAAGGAAACGGAATTGACCGCCGCACATCTTTCGCATCTTGTTGCACCTTACGAAATGGTAAAAACCATGCGTGCCGCAATCCTGGTGCTGGGGCCGATGCTTGCGCGTGCAGGTTCGGCGAGAGTGTCATTGCCTGGTGGTTGCGCTATCGGCTTGCGCCCGGTCGATCAGCATATCAAAGGCCTGCAGGCGATGGGCGCGGAGATCGATATCGAACATGGCTACATCAATGCAAAATCAAAACGTCTCAATGGTGCACACATTGTCATGGATATCGTTACCGTAACCGGCACTGAGAATCTTATGATGGCTGCGACTCTGGCAAATGGAACTACGGTACTTGAAAATGCAGCGCGCGAGCCGGAAGTGCTGGATCTGGCTAACTGTCTTATTGCGATGGGTGCGAAGATTCACGGCATTGGCAGCGATGTCATTACGATTGAAGGAGTCGAAAAATTGCATGGCGCCACGTATCGCGTCATGGCCGACCGTATCGAAACCGGCACATTTCTGGTAGCGGCTGCCGCCAGCGGCGGTGAAATTCATCTCAGGGAAACCCGCTCCGATACCCTCGACGCCGTACTCGACAAGCTTATGGAAGCGGGTGCGGCGATCGAATCAGGTGAGGACTGGATACATCTGAAAATGAATAACCCCTTGAAGTCGGTAAATCTGAGAACCGCGCCTTATCCGGCTTTTCCTACCGACATGCAGGCGCAATTCATGGTATTGAACAGTGTTGCGGCCGGGACTGCCATCATTACCGAAACCATATTCGAAAATCGTTTCATGCACGTGCAGGAATTAAAACGCATGAATGCCAACATCAAGGTAGAAGGCAACACCGCCGTCGTGTGTGGCGTAGCTGGTCTTTATGGCGCCAGCGTCATGGCCACCGATCTGCGTGCTTCCGCCAGCCTGGTGTTGGCGGGACTGATCGCCAACGGTGAAACCGTCATTGATCGCATCTATCATCTTGACCGTGGCTATGAGGGCATCGACGACAAGCTATCGTTGTTGGGCGCAAAGATCAGTCGGATAAACTAATCTCAAATCTGGCGGTTGGACTATCAGCCTATATTTTCTTCTGACAAGCTTCGCAGGAGATTGGGGAACAAAGCGCTGTAAAAGGCGAAAAGCCGCTTAGGAGGCACTGGGACACGATCCGAGATAATGGGGTAGTTTGCACCTGTCCTACACTCGTTTTCAAATACCTGGCTGGCGTGCGCCAACCGTAATGTCGCTTGCGGCGCTCATGATGGCCGCAACCTGGTTGCCACAGGAAATTTTATTTGTATTTCAGGGAATTGTCATGGCGAGACGAAATCCCAGATAACGCATACGCTTCGTCGTATCAAACCAGTTACGCGTGGTGGCGCGCATATCCTCGGGTCTGTGATTCCAGGATCCGCCGCAGAATACGCGTTTTGCGCAGTTGCCTTGCCAACAGGTGCCTGTCCATTGCCAGACGTTTCCCATCATATCGTACAGGCCAAAAGTGTTCGGCTTGAAGCTGCCTACCGGCGCGGTTTTTCGGTTGTCCCATTCGCTCCCGCACCCATCGCAATTGGCGTTATTACGCCCGGCGTCATTGCCCCAGTAGTAGTCAGTGGTGGTGCCAGCGCGCGCAGCGATTTCCCATTCTTCCTCGCTTGGCAGGCGATAATTTTTGCCGGTCTTGTGCGATAGCCATTGAATATAGGCTTGTGCGTTATCCCAGCTTACATTGATGACGGGTCTCTTGCCGCGCCCCCAGCCATTGTCCAAAGGCTGGTATCCACCACAGCCGCCATCCGTTACACAGGCGTCCCAGTCATCAAACGTTACTGCGAATTTACCGATGGCAAACTTGTTGCCGGGAATGGATATCAATTCCGGACAATTCGGACATGCGTTAGTGCTTTTACTTTGTATCTGGGCCGCAGAGGGTAGCCGCTCGCTCTCGAGCGGACGACTCCGCTCTTGTTGCGCTGCCAGTCGTATGTCGGCTTCCGCGGAGGATGGGCCAGCCGGGAATGCGCGTACTTCAGCAGGCACCGCAAAAATCAAAGCGAGCAGGCAGGTGGTATAAACTGCTTTCATGACTTCTATTTTTAAAAAGTGGATACGAATAGTTAGCGCGTTTTTTATTGATAAAGTAAGCGCATAGTCAGCGCATATGAAACAGCTATGGCGGTTTTTCAACAAAGGCTACATGGTAGCCGATGCTAACCCTTATAGCGAGAAGCTGAGGATACAGGAAATTGCAGGCCCTGCAGCAAGTTCCACAGATCCCGGCTTGAGACAATATTGCCCGGATTATTGGGTCCTGACCCGTAGTACCATTTTGTCGCCTGATTGGAGAACATCCACCTTGCGCAGGAAATTTTGGCCCAGTAGTGCTATGTTTCCTCCGACACCAATGCCAATATTCAGGCCTTCCACGACGATGCCACCTGCTTCGATGGTTTGACCCGATACGATCCTGCCCGTGACTGTGCCGTTTGCAGTCAAAAAATTTGCAGGTATACCACCAGGCAGATCGGTGCCACGTGCGATGTCATGGCTGATGGAAACGATACTTGCGCCCGTATCCACCATAAAATCGACAGGGTGACCATTGATTGCACCCCGTACATAGTAATGCCCATCTATTGATCTCGGGATTATTACTTCTCCGCCAGCCAGTTTTGCGCTAGCTATCGCAATGGTTGGTTTTTGCCTGGCATCAAAGTACAGATAAATTACGGTAGAGATGATGATCCAGATCGTGAGAGCGGCCAAGTGGCCCGAGGGAAAACGGCGACTCATCTTGATAAAGAATTTCCGGATTCAGTCGATAAATACAATCGGCGGCAGACGTAGCGAGATTTTTGCGTCATGGACGCTAATTTAATGATATAAAAAACTCCGAATAATTATGTGATTTGGAAAGGGCGCAGGCGTATTGACACATGGATTTCAATGGACGAAACAGAAGATGCGCGGAGGCGGCAATTTGTCATTCTGCGGAGATCTGTATCGTAGCAGAGTTATAAGTGACGACGTTCGGTTGACAGCCATCAACCTAAATTCGGCAGTTGACCGCTCATTTCTTAGATTAACAGCATGATCTACAAAGATTTTTTGCATCACTTGACCTTCACCTTTTGGGTGGGTCCGCTACGGGACGGATTGCACGGATTTTGCGGCACATGGCTGTGTTGTAACTCCTTGGAATGGGGCGCCCTGGAGCGCTCTGCACGAAGGCGAGGGGCCCCGCGAAGCGGGGATCGGGCAACGTAAGGGATGCCGCGGCCGCGTTTCAAGACGCCCGCATCTCGCTGCGGGGTCACACCTTCCTGCGGAAGGCACTGCTCCACCCTGCGCGGTCGCACCATTCCGCGTCGTTACGCCTTGCCCTGCACCCCAAAACCACAC
>CAJDUY010000161.1_pt1 | contig 11819 bp, 10 predicted proteins | sample 7390911 | NCBI WGS metagenome assembly CAJDUY01 (sample SAMEA7055686, study PRJEB34461) | soil metagenome | biome: terrestrial ecosystem; feature: Peninsula; material: soil | place: Antarctica | collected 2016 | reverse complement strand
ATTATCCGTTTTAATACTTCCAGCCCATTCATCCCTGGCATGCTGACATCCAGCAGTGCCACATCCCATCCGCCGCCGCGTATTTTTTTCAGGGCATCGAGTCCGTCTGTTGCTTCTCCGATGACTACGATGTCGGCTGTCTCGGCAAGAATCCTTTTCAGCCCGTCGCGGAAAAGCCTGTGGTCATCGGCTAGAAAGGCTCTAATCATCATTACTCCACCGGGTCAGATCAAGGTTTGGGAGCCGGGTTGATATGTCAATGCCAAAGTAAAAATGTATTAAAAAGGGCGTCAAAGGGGTACGTGTCATGTTTATGAAAGCCCGGTTGGCGCCACGTTTTCGCTGCAGCAACAGACCGGTCATGAAATCCTTTCGTTTCGTTTGATGGGTATATGCACCCTCACCACGGTTCCCTGGTGAGGTGTGGCGCTGATGTTTATGCCTCCTCCCAGCACGGCCGCCCGTTCGCGCATTCCAAGCAGGCCAAATGATTTTTTACTTGCAGCGTTTGCGGAATCAAACCCCTTACCATCGTCGCGTACCTCAACAATGAGATCATTCGCGGCCTGCGACAGGGTGACCTCGACATGGCTTGCTTCGGCATGGCGGGCCACATTAGTCAGGGATTCCTGCACGATCCGGAATATTGCCACCGTCTGATCTTCGTCCAGATCGGCAGGTTCTTCCATCAAACGCAACGCGCAGCTTACGCCACTATGTTTTTTGAATTCATCGGCCAGCTTTTTGAGGGCCGATATGATTCCCAGCCCCAGCGAAGCCGGTCGCAAATGTTCCGCCACATGGCGTACACTCTGATCCGCTTTATAGACCAGTTCCGACATATTGCACCGGATCGTTTCCACTCGTTTTCTATTGTCTTCCACGCTCTTCAGCAACGAGAGTTCCAGATGCAGTGCTGCCAAAAGCTGACCCAGTTCATCGTGAATCTCGCGGGCAATATATTTACGATCTTCTTCCCGCATTCGCTCCACATGCGCCGCAAATTCCCTGATGGCCGCATCACGTACACGAAGCTCCCGCTCCACCAGAATGCTTGCCTCCGCCTGCTTGCGTTCCAGCCACTTTCCCAGATCGTCCCCAATCACGTCAATCAGATTCTGCTCATCTGGCAGCAGGAAAGGCCGGTTTTCATTGTAAAAGACCACCAACCAGCCGGATGCCTCATCGAAGACCGTAATCTGCTTTCTTAATTCTCGCGTATGATCTTTATCATACTGACTGGAAAAAAACTGCTTGCCGTCCAGTTCTATTCTGATACTGGTGATAAGCGGAAACTGCATCGCCGCGCTCAGTTGCACGAAAATGGTTTCGCAAACCTCCTCCAGCGATGCGGACTCCATGCCGCGCCGGATGGCATAAAAGCAATTGATTTCCTTTAATCTTTCACGCAAGGATTCCTCGACACGCTTGAGCTTGATGATCTCATGTTCAATGGCTTCTGCCATGGTATTGAAATCGGAACCGAGTTCGGCGATTTCATTGTGCGTGGAGATGGCGCAGCGGGTGGAATAGCTGCCCTGTGCGATGCTGCTGGCCTGGCGGCTGAGAGAGTCGAGCGGATGCAGGATATTGCGGCGCATGTAAATAGTGGCTACCGCGACGACGAACAATGCAGTACAAAGCAGTCCTAGTATCAGCAGGATTTGCTGCTGGAATTTTGCTTGCAAGTCTTTCAGCGTGGTTTGGGTGCGGTTATCCAGTTCAAACATGAACTGGCTGATAGGTTCCATGATTTTCGCTTTCTCAGCGGTATAGCGTACTCCAAACAGCAGGTCAATGGCGAAATCGCGGTCAGGCGCACGGGACACGGTAAAATTTCCGTATCCGTCATCGTACAGGCCTTTTATGGCAGCGAAGGCCTGTTTTTCGAGATTCACCAGATTGTCGGAATTTTTCTGCGACTGCTGCAGCAGATCAAGCTCCCGCTTACTAAAGCCTTCGCGGCTCATTAAATCTATCAAGGAGATTGCACTCCCTGGGATGTCGGGTAATGGTGGTCTATTAATGTCCAGATAGGCGATTGAGTGATTTTCCTGCGGGCGCGACCGTTTGCCGTTACGGATATCAAGAATTTCCAAAAAAAATTGCTCGTAGATAGAATCGCCAGTGGTGACGTAGCTGCGAGCCATTTTGGTGAGATCCTCGGAACTCTGGAACAACTCATTTGCAAGCTCCAGCGACCGGTGTTTTTGGCGCTCCGCGCCAGTAATCTCATCCAGCGTGCCGAGTACCTGCGAAGAGAGAAAAATCAGGAGACTGAGTCCCAATACGGTGACGATAAGGCAAAAGTTGATGAAAACACGTATTCGCATGTTTTTCCTTTCATCTTGTTAAATCGCTACTTGTTGTCTTTAACCAGGTTTTTTTTGTGAATTAATGCCGGGATATATAGTAAATATGGTTACGTTTGCAATCGTTGCGTAGAAACGTCCCTCATGTCATGCAAAAACGGCTCAATGGCATGTGATGAGTGTAACAGCTGGGTTAGTAACAAAAAGGAGCTAATCGGCTGATCTATGGGTTGAATCCCCTACGATGGAGTTTATGATTTTTTTTTGTTTATGGGTAACACGCACAATGGTCTGCTCCAATGCATGGATATTGGCTTGACATTTCCTCTCGCGGCAAGCCTGGTCTGGAGGGATGTCCGCCTTTCTCGCTTGTCGCTGGAGGGTTTTCGATTATTTTAGAGGCAGCCTGAATAGGTCATGGTTTTAATGCCTTATCTAAATTTTGGTTCGTAATAATAATAAGGAGAGTCGTCTTACAGGATATTTGTAATTTGTGGGTATTTTCTAGTGACTTATAACAAAAAGTTCCGCATGATTATGCCAGTCAGGTGATAAACATAGAAAGAAGAAGTTTTTACCGAAGATTTTGAGGAAACTGGGGTTCATCTATGCATCATCCCGGCTGAGCAGTCTTCACAAGAAATTGGCTTCAGGAAGCGAAGTTTTTTTGCCCCAGCAGGGTTACTGGTGGTAGCACGAACTGGGATGCGTAATAATTATTATGTAAGTCGTCTTACATAATATTTGTAATTTGTGGGTATTTTCTAATGACTTAGAATAAAAAATTCCGCATGATTATGCTGGTCAGGTGATAAACACAAAAAGAGGAAATTTTCAGGGATGAAAAATTTTGAGGAAATAGGGTATAAAGTGCACAGCTATGCACCAATCTCGGTCGAGTGGTCTTCACGACAAATCATTGATCGCCCAAGTTCATGCTGCGAACGACGATTTTAAGGTCATCAGCAAGCCCAAGTGGGCGATTGACGACACGAAGTGGATGACTATCGGCATGGGTTTTCGCGGGTCGGGCATATGGGCGGAAAGCCGCAATTACCGGAATGATTTCAGCATTGACAATGCTCGTCTCTACGTCAACGGGCAGGTTCATGAATATGTCAAATTCGAAATCAATACCGAATGTTTTTTCTGCAACAACACGCATTCCGCTGACAGTCCCAAGATGTCCTACAATGTTCTGGACGCAATAGGAAAAGTCGAGGTTAACCGTTATCTCAATCTCTGGGGTGGCCGCATGCTGGTTCCCACAGAGCGGGGCGAATTGAGCGGTCCCTTTTTCCAGGCGACCCACGATGCCTTCAAGACGCCTTTTTTCTCGCAGGACTTTAGCACCAAGTTTGGAAGCAACGGTGCGGGACGCTACGGCCGTGATGACGGCGGTACCTACTGGGGGAGCGTCGAACCGGGTTTCATCAAGGGCACACTGGGTTATGCAGTGGGTGTCTACCGGGGGCTGCAATCCTCCACGACCCTTGGTCCAAACCAGGGAAACGATGTCCTGTGGGCCGGGCGTTTCACCTACAACTTCCTGAATCCGGAGAAGAATCCCGGCTATTACACCAGCAGTACTTATTTCGGCAAGGCCGGAGATATCCTTGCGCTGGCATTCGGCGCATCGTATCAGCGCAATGGCGCCGGTTCATTCGCCCATCGCAGCGACTTCCTTGGCTTGGTCGGCGACCTTTTGTTCGAGAAAGTTTTGCCGAGGAATCTGGGCGTGACTACTGTAAATGCCGAGTACAAGCAGTTCTACGCCAATTATAATGCTGCCGCCTTTTCCGATCCCGGCTGCTTCTGCATGTTCGACGGGAAATCGTGGACGGTCACGGGGCTTTACCTGATCCCGGTCAAAATCGGTATAGGAAAATTCCAGCCCTATGGCAGATTTACCAGCATTCAGCCTAATAACAGCAGCAACCGCCAGGAAATAGAAGGCGGGGTGAATTATGTTATTGATGGCTTCAATGCGCGGATTTCGGCCTATTATCAGCATGGTGATCTCTACACCGAACTATGCACCGGATGTGACAGGCCAGAAGGTCGATGTCTTCAAATTATCGTTTCAGATACAAATGTAAAGCTTGGGAATGGAAAGAAGGTGAGAGGAGGCTTGCGCTGGCCGGAATGAGGCGCGAGTCCCTTGATGAACCTCCCGTTTCTGGATATTCAAATGCACCAGGTATAGTAGAAATCTGATTATGTATGTCTTGCCTCCCGTCTATGAGGCAGGTCTACAGCGAATAAATAACATACAAAAAATGCGCCCTACAATTCTTAGTGAAGAGCTAGCTCCCAAATTGGACTCCGCTGCAGTAGTTCATCGAATCTATCCTGTCCAGCATGCCTCAAACCGTGCGCCGGGTTTACCTCAAGCGCATCTGCAGGCACGTTTATCTCTCGGGTTTGTGAAGGATGACGGTGCCACCCGCCTGGTTGACCGAAATCACTTTGGCCCGCTGCTGGTGCAAAAACCGCTTTATCCGGAAGATCGCGAGATCTGTCAGGTTGTCATCATCCACCCGCCCGGCGGCGTCGTGGGCGGAGACGAACTGGAAATCTCCGCCCGGGTTGGCGCTTCGGCCAGCGTTCAAATCACCACGCCGGGGGCCTCCAAATGGTATAAGGCCAATGGCCATGTCTCGCGCCAGTCAATCTCCCTCGACGTTTGCGCGGACGGAGTGCTGGAATGGGTGCCGCAGGAAACCATTTTTTTCGATAATGCCCATGTGGAGCTTGACCATCACGTGACGCTGGAAAAAGAGGCGAGCTACATCGGTTGCGAAATACTGTGTTTTGGCCGCACCGCTTCTGGCGAATCGGTTACCGGCGGCCAGATCAGACAAAGCACCCGAATTCACCGCGCAGGCAAGCTGATCTGGTTTGACCAACTCCGATTGTCAGGCGGCAGCGCAGCCATGAAAAGTGCATTGATGCTTGCCGGCAACACTGTCTGCGCCAATCTCATCGCGGTGGGTAAAGGTGTGCCTGCTACTGTGATCGAAGCTGCGCGCGAAGGGGCGGGCGATATTTCTAAGGGAATAGGTCATCTGGGCATTTCGCAGATGAAATCGGTAATAACAGCGCGTTATCTCGGCAACTCGAGCGAGACCGCGCGCCGGATAATGCTGCATGTCTGGGGACTCCTTCGCCCGGGGATGCTTGGCCGTGAGGCAATGGTTCCGCGTATGTGGAATACATGATGCCGCTCAGCGAAGCGAAAGGTTTTTTTTGAAATAGATGATCGTCAGGTGGAATGCAGCTGCAGCATTGAAAAAGAGAAACATTGTTAATCGAGATTGTTAATTTACCGAGGAGGAAATAATGGACCTTACACCAAGAGAGAAAGACAAGCTGCAGATATTTACCGCAGGATTAGTGGCAGAACGGCGCAAGGCACGGGGGCTGAAGCTCAACCATCCGGAAGCGGTAGCGTTGATCACCTGTGCAGTGCTGGAAGGTGCGCGCGACGGCCATTCCGTGGCGGAGCTGATGGCAGAAGGCACGCGCGTGCTGAAGCGAAGCGAGGTGATGGAAGGGGTTCCCGAAATGATCCCCGATATCCAGGTGGAGGCGACTTTTCCCGACGGCACCAAACTGGTGACGGTTCACAACCCCATTCCCTAAATCAGGAGATTAAAAATGGCTAGAGTACCCCTAATTCCAGGCGAAATATTCGTGCAGCCTGGCGACATTGAACTGAACGTCGGCAGAAAAACCAAAGAATTGAAGGTGGCTAATGGCGGCGACAGGCCCATACAAATTGGTTCACATTTTCATTTCTACGAGGTCAATTCCGCAATGAACTTCGACCGTGAGGCGGCCTACGGCATGCGCCTGAACATCATGGCGGGGACGGCTGTGCGTTTTGAGCCGGGCCAGGAGCGCACCGTCGAACTGGTTGAGCTTGGTGGCGACCGGACGGTATTCGGATTTAACCAGAAAGTGATGGGCAAGCTGAAATAGCAGCGCCTTGCCAAGCAAATAACCCAAAAAAAGGAGCAGAAAATGACTGTTAAAATTTCCCGCCGGACATACGTAGAACAGATGGGGCCAACTACCGGAGATCGTATCCGCCTGGCCGACACGGAGCTTTTCATCGAAATCGAAAAGGATTTCACCACCTACGGAGAAGAAGTCAAGTTCGGCGGGGGCAAGGTGATTCGTGATGGCATGGGCCAATCGCAGCGCAATCATGCCGATGTGATGGATACCGTGATCACGAATGCGGTCATTGTTGACCACTGGGGTATCGTCAAGGCGGACGTCGGTCTGAAAGACGGCAAGATCGCGGGCATCGGTAAAGCCGGTAACCCCGACATCCAGCCTAATATCACCATGGCCATCGGTGCCGCCACCGAGATTATCGCAGGTGAAGGATCCATTCTTACCGCCGGGGGTCTCGATGTTCACATCCACTTCATTTGTCCTCAGCAAGAGGAAGACGCAATGATGAATGGGATTACCACCATGCTGGGCGGTGGCACGGGTCCTGCGGTCGGCACGGCGGCAACTACCTGCACGCCGGGCCCCTGGCATATCAAGTCGATGCTGCGTGCATCGGATGGCATGGTGATGAATACCGGTTTTTTCGGAAAAGGCAATGTCAGCGTGCCGACCCCTAACGAGGAACAGGTTTTGGCCGGGGCGTGCGGGCTTAAATTGCACGAAGACTGGGGCACCACTTTTGCCGCCATAGATAACTGCCTGAACGTGGCGGACAAGTATGATGTCCAGGTGGCGATCCATACCGATACCATCAATGAGGGCGGGTACGTAGAAAACTCGATTGCCGCCATGAAGGATCGTACCATCCACACGTTCCACACCGAGGGCGCTGGCGGTGGCCATGCGCCGGACATCATGACAGTGGTGGGCCTGGAAAACGTGCTGCCTTCCTCTACAAATCCGACGCGTCCCTATACCGTCAATACCCTGGATGAGCATCTCGACATGTTGATGGTATGTCATCATCTGCATGCCAATATTGCCGAAGATCTCGCCTTCGCCGAATCGCGCATCCGCAAGGAAACCATCGCGGCCGAGGACATCCTGCACGATATGGGCGCCATTTCGATGATGTCATCCGATTCGCAAGCGATGGGCCGTATCGGGGAGGTTGTGCTGCGCACCTGGCAAACCGCGCACAAAATGAAGATACAGCGCGGTTCGTTGCAGGAAGATCCCTCGCGGAATGATAACTTCAGGGTTAAGCGTTATATCGCCAAGTACACCATCAATCCTGCCATCACGCACGGCATTTCGCACGCCGTTGGTTCTGTGGAAGTGGGCAAGTTTGCGGATCTGGTCCTGTGGCGGCCGGCGTTCTTCGGTGTGAAACCGTCCATGGTCCTGAAAGGCGGAATGATCACCGCAGCCTTGATGGGCGACCCCAACGCCTCGATTCCGACTCCGCAGCCAGTGCATTACCGCTATATGTTCGGCGCATACGGCGGCGCTCTCGCAACCTCCTGTTTTACGTTCACATCGCAGGCGGCCCTTGATGCGGGATTGGTGTCCGAGTTGAATCTGGACAAGAAGCTGATCGCAGTCAAGAACACCCGCAACCTCCGCAAAAAAGACATGATTCATAATGGGGCCACTCCCAAAATGGAAATTGATCCGGAGACTTATGAAGTGCGGGCGGATGGACAGCTGTTAACGTGCGGGCCGGAAGATGTATTGCCGATGGCGCAGCGTTACTTTTTGTTTTAAGCTGAAATGTTAACCTTAAACACAAAAATAACGCACGCAGATGAGGTTTTCGCGCAGCTTGTACTCCCGTACGAGCTGCGGGAGAACAGCCGGTTGCGTACCGCGCTAGCGTCGGGGGAGGAAGTTGCGATCCTTACCAAGCGTGGGACTGTGCTGCGCAACAATGATTTACTCAAAGGTGATGATGGCCGGGTAGTGCAAATCGTAGCGGCGGACGAGCCTGCCTACCGGATAACCTGTCATACCCCGCATGATCTTTTGCGCTGTGCTTTTCATCTCGGTAATCGGCACACGCAAACTCAGGTGGGCGAGGGTTTTCTGCGCATCTGCCAGGATAGCGTCTTGAAAGAAATGCTGGAAGGTCTGGGAGCCACTGTCGTAGAGGAGAGTGCGCAGTTCGAGCCGGAAGCAGGGGCCTACAGCAGCGGAGGCGGCCATCATGATGACGATGGCCACGGTCATTCCCACGCGCACGGGCCGTTGGCCCCGATTCCGGTGCATCAGAAGATCCATCGTCCGTCGGACAAGCAATAGAGTCGGGAAACCATGATGCAGACAACTTCCCTTTTACGCTTGCTTCAATTGGCGAGTCCGTCGCTTCCTGTTGGCGCATACACCTACTCGCAGGGCCTGGAAGCTGCTATTGAAAAGGGCGCGGTGCACGACGAAAATTCTGCCCGCGCCTGGATCATCGAAGCACTTGGCGTGATTGCGGATTTTGAAGCACCGATACTTTGGCGTTTGCTGAAGGCTTTTTCAGCGCGGGACGGTGTCGTGGTCACTTCCTGGAGCGAATGTTTTGTTGCGTCACGTGATACCGCCGAATTTCGGGCGGAGACCATCCAGATGGGATATTCGTTGAGTAGATTGGTGGAGGAACTGAAGGTTGCGGATGATTCACTGCTGAGGATAATGGCCAGTCAGTCCGAGATTCCGTTGCCTACCGCATTTGCCTATGCAGCGGAGGCACTGAAAGTACCGCATGAAGCCGCGTTGCTGGGCATGTTATTTTCAATTGTTGAAAACCAGATGCTGGTTTGCGTGAAGTCGGTTCCACTTGGTCAAGTCTCAGGTCAGCGGCTGCTGCTTTCCCTGCATAGCACGATTGAAGCTGCTGCCTGCCATGCCCAGGTGCTTGAAGACGATGAATTGTCCAATTGGGCACCAGGATTGTCAATATTGTCGATGCAGCATGAAGTGCAATACAGTCGCATCTATCGATCCTGATAACTTTGCAAAATATAATTATTTGCCGGAAATAAAATGAAAAATATATCCAATCCCTTGCGTGTCGGAATAGGTGGACCAGTTGGCTCTGGAAAAACGGCTTTGTGTGAAGCGCTGAGCAAAAAAATGCGTGACCGCTATGAAATGGCGGTTATCACTAATGATATCTATACCAAAGAGGATATGGAGATTTTGTTGCGTGCAGACGCATTGCCTGCGGAAAGATTGATGGGTGTGGAAACCGGCGGATGCCCGCACACCGCAATCAGGGAGGATGCGTCGATCAATCTGGAAGCTATCGCGCGCATGACTGCAGATTTTCCGGATCTCGATCTCATCCTGGTCGAATCGGGTGGGGATAACCTCGCGTCCACCTTCAGTCCCGAACTCTCCGACCTCACTATCTACGTAATCGATGTTGCCGCCCGCGCAAGGGCGGGCCCGGTATTACGCGTGCAGCGCTGCTGGTCATCAACAAGATCGATCTTGCGCCTTACGTGGGAGCCAGCCTCGAAGTCATGGCGCGCGATGCGAAGCGGATGCGTGGCGAGCGGCCATTCATATTCACGAATATGCATACTGGTGAGGGTGTCGACCAGATCGTTGATTTCATCGTTAAACAGGGTTTGCTGGACGAAATCAAGGCGCAGCACCCCCACGATCACGTAGAAGCTTAAAGATTTCGCCCCCGCAGAAAATTTTAAAAGATAACATTTTCATTCGAATTGCTAGCAGCCTGTCGGACTTGAAGAATCGGAGCGAAAAAGCGGCTGAGTGAGGATAGATTTTGACGATTTTGAAGGCCAATAGTTGTTCTATTGGTCGAAAAAGTAGCGAAATATAGACCAGCCAGACACTTTTGCAGCCGATTTCCTTTAAGTTCGACAGGCTGCTAGGTGACCATAATTTCTGAATCGCCACAACACTAAAAAATTTCTTATAAAAAAACGCTGGAGGTAATTAAAATGGAATGGTCATTAACGATAGATAAGGCAATGCCCCGCCCTTTGCGCGTTATTTTGCGAGGAGTAGGTCAGGTATTTTTTTGTTGCAATGCAGTGACCGGGCTTATCTTCCTGGTGGCGCTTTTTGTTGGTGGTGTAACGGCCGGCGCTGCAGCCACCGTGGGGGTGATAAGCAGCACAGTGGCTGCCTATCTCCTCGGCTTCTCTGAAGACGATATTGATGCGGGGCTGTATGGGTTCAACGGCACGCTGGTGGGACCCTGCCTGTTTCTCTTCATGGAACATTCTCCGCAGCTATGGCTGTACGTAGTGCTTGCCTCGGTTCTGTCGAGTATTATTTTAGCGATGCTCATGAGAATCCTTGGTCCGTTCAAGATCCCTGCCTCGACATCCCCCTTTGTCCTGAGCAGCTGGATGTTCCTGCTTGCGGTATATTCCTTTGACAGTTTTACGAGAGGCCCTGTTTTGCCCGTCCCCGTCATACCTGTTGTGGTAGCGGACGCGGCGATGATGCCGGCCGAAATGTGGTTTACCGCTCTTTCGAAGGGTGTTGCAGAAGTGATGTTTGCAGACAGCATCGTGGTGGGCATTCTGTTTCTGGTGGGTATTGCCATCGTCTCCTTGCGGGGCGCATTGATGGCAGTTGGCGGTACGATTATCGGGGTGATATTCCCGCTAATGCTGGGGGCAAGCCTGGGACTGATCGAAATGGGGCTGTATTCCTTCAACCCTGTGCTGACCATGATGGCGGTGGGATGGGTATTTTTGAAACCTGACGGCAAAAGCGCTGCATTGGCGGTCCTGGCAGGCTTCCTCACGGTGATATGCCAAGCTGCGCTTGCCAATTTTCTTGCCCCGCTGGGCCTGCCCACGCTTACTTTCCCATTCGTCCTGGTGATGTGGATGGTCCTGTTTGCGGCAGGGAAGTCAAAATACTGGGCAGAACCCGACGCATAACAAACAGTAAGTCAAGTCGATATCGGCCCCTTTTCGAAGAGTTTTCTCTTAGGGGTCGATAAGGTGACCCAGATCGATTTTCCGGTTTTAAGGCTTTTACTGCCGCTCACAACCAGATCATATTCTTTTTGAGACAAGCTTACCCAGAAAGAAAATCGTTTCCGCAGGTTGTCCGCATTGTGGATGATGCTTATCCCGAAAAATTCTCGAACCACGCGCCGTGACCATTTCCTGGCGCGGTCGATAAGTGGATGTCAAAGTATTGTTATGACAGAACGGATTTTTTTATGTTCTGCTTCGAGTCATGGAAGCTGGCCGCAAAGAAAAGGTAATCGCTGCAAATCGATGCCTTCCTTCTCCTGTACCGACAAACCGACGCGACTGTACAATGTCGAACGTAATGAGGGAATGCCATGATTATCAATGTCTTTTTGGCTGACGATCATCGGCTCTTCCGGGATGGTCTCAAACGGATTCTTGCCGAAACGGCTGATATTGTGGTCGTTGGCGAAGCGTCTGATGGACTTGACGCTCTGGAAAAGATGCGTCTTGGCGGATGGGATGTCGCGTTGCTGGATGTCAATATGCCGGGAATGAATGGTCTGGACGTACTAAAACAAATAAG
>CAJDUY010000110.1_pt1 | contig 11920 bp, 9 predicted proteins | sample 7390911 | NCBI WGS metagenome assembly CAJDUY01 (sample SAMEA7055686, study PRJEB34461) | soil metagenome | biome: terrestrial ecosystem; feature: Peninsula; material: soil | place: Antarctica | collected 2016 | reverse complement strand
ATCGCACCACTTTTTATCGCCTAGCTCCTGGGCGGCCGTCTCCAGACCCAGCGCGACTTTCTTCTGTTGGCGTGAGATCCATTCCAGGCTTTGTTCCGCGGCATGCCGTTTGCGTTCAAGGAATATCGCGGAAGCGGCGTCGCAGATACCATCCGCCAGTGCTTCCCAGCGCTTTACCATGATACGGCGCCGATTAGGTTCAGGAATCAGACGAGATACCGGGTTGATACTATCCAGATATTCCACGATTACGCGTGAATCGAATAAAGTGGTACCGTCGTCCATAACCAGTACCGGTATTTTTCCCAGGGGATTGTGATCCGATACATGAGTATCCGCATTCCAGGGAATATCTACCTCAAAATCGTAACCAATGCGCTTTTCAGCCAAAACGATGCGCGCCTTGCGAACGTAAGGGCTGGTGAGTGATCCGATAAGCTTCATTAGCATCCTTGGCGGCAATTTGAGTCAGTCGCATATTATACTGGCTTCCATGCTGCATGGCATAGTCCGGCCATTTGCCTACCTATGTTAAGATGATCCGGCTGGTGGAATCCAAGAAGCCTCCGAATAAAAGTCCCCGAGTTTGCCAGCAACGCGTTCCGAAGGGACTTATTCCGAAGTTTCCTAATACAGAATCAACGACATGAGCTCTTCTTTTCTTGCCGCACTTTCACCTCTGGATGGACGCTATCACAGCAAAGTTGCTGGTCTGCGGACTTACTTCAGCGAATTTGCGCTGATTCGTTACCGTGTCCAGTTGGAAATAGAATGGCTTAAAGCATTGAGCAATGCGCCTGACATTGCTCAGGCTACACCGTTTTCCCACGATACCATCGCGCAACTCGATAGCCTTCCGGCAAATTTTTCCGAGGCCGATGGGGAAGCGGTCAAGCATATCGAAGCCCGTACCAACCATGACGTCAAAGCCGTCGAATACTGGCTCAGGGACCGTTTGGCGAAGAATGACGAAGTCGCCAAAGTGGCGCAGTTCATACATTTTGCCTGCACTTCGGAGGACATCAATAATCTTTCTCATGGACTAATGCTGGTGCATAGCCGCGACAGGGTGATGTTGCCTGCATTGGAAGAAATCATCAGCAGACTTATCCAGATGGCGCATGAACTGGCTGATACGCCGATGCTTGCCCGCACTCATGGTCAGCCCGCCACGCCTACTACAGCCGGAAAGGAACTTGCCAACTTCGCCCATCGTCTGCGGCGCGGGTATGAACAACTTGCCAAGGTGCCCGTCCTTGGAAAAATAAATGGCGCCGTGGGCAATTACAATGCTCATCTAGCCGCTTATCCAAATTTCGATTGGGAGAAATTTGCGCGTGGTTTCGTAGAGAATCTTGGTCTGGAGTTCAATCCCTACACCACTCAGATTGAACCGCATGATGCCATGGCCGAGCTGTTTGATGCGTATGCGCGCATTAACACGATATTGCTGGACCTTAACCGCGATATGTGGGGATATATTTCCCTGGCCTATTTCAAGCAAAAAACCAAAGCAGACGAAATCGGCTCATCAACGATGCCGCACAAGGTCAACCCGATAGATTTTGAAAACTCGGAAGGCAATCTCGGCATAGCGAATGCACTGTTGCGGCATTTGAGCGAGAAACTGCCCGTATCCCGCTGGCAGCGTGATCTCACCGATTCCACCGTGCTTCGCAATATGGGCGTCGCTCTGGGGCATACCTTGCTGGCATATGACTCTTGCTGCAAGGGACTGGGCAAGCTGGAAGTCAGCCGGGAACGTTTGGCCGAAGATTTGACAGACGCTTGGGAGGTGCTTGCAGAGCCGATCCAGACCGTGATGCGCCGCCATGGCGTGCCGGATTCCTATGAGCAATTGAAGGAATTGACTCGTGGCAAAGGGAGCATTACGAAAGATACCCTGCACAAATTCATTGATAATCTGGTTCTTCCGGAAGACGAAAAAGAACGCCTGAGGGAAATGACGCCTCAGAACTATCTCGGTGCGGCGGTCGCACTGACTCGCAGGATCTGAATTTGCGACCGTATCCATGGGAAGCCTGCTCGGCATACAATGAATTTCTCACGAGCTTGAAATTAGAAAAACCAGCCCGATATGTTTTAAATTGAAATCAGGAGAGGCCCTATGACAGACGTACAGTATCCCAAACCAGACCAGCCCGAATTGACCGCAGCCATGGACGAAACCAGCGCGCCGAAGACCAGCGAAAACCAGATGGCGGAACCAGCGGGGGGAACGATGCCGAGTCTGGAACAATTACTAAAGAAAGCCGAACTCGACGCCATGGAGCATCATGATGCATGGCTGCGCGCCAAGGCTGATGCCGAGAACATACGAAAACGTGCGCAGATCGACGTTACCAACGCGCATAAATACGCAATTGAAAATTTTTCCGCCGAACTGCTGGCGGTAATGGATAGTCTGGAAGCGGCGCTGGGGGTGGAAAATGCAACAGTTGAGAATTTCAAAAGTGGAATGGAGCTGACACTCAAGCAACTTACTACCGTTTTCGATAAATTTAATATCAAACTGATCAATCCGGAGGGCGCGAAATTTGATCCGCATCTGCATCAGGCCATGTGTGCGGTAGACTCCGACCTTGTTCCTAATACCGTAGTGCAAGTGATACAAAAAGGCTACGTTTTGAATGATCGGGTAATTCGCCCGGCGCTGGTATCTGTTTCGAAAGCCAAAGAGACTTGAAATCCCCGTCCAAGCCCCCATTTCCCGCATTAACAAATATTCGGTACTAACTACTACAAGGATCAAATCATGGCAAAAATTATCGGCATTGACCTCGGCACGACCAACTCATGTGTGGCGGTCATGGAGAATGGCAAACCCAAGGTGATAGAAAACTCGGAAGGAGCGCGTACTACGCCTTCAATTGTCGCTTACACGGAAGACGGCGAAATTCTGGTGGGAGCTTCAGCTAAACGTCAGGCGGTAACCAATCCAAAAAACACCTTGTTCGCGGTGAAACGCTTGATTGGCCGCCGTTTCGATGAGGAGATGGTGCAAAGGGATATCAAGATGGTGCCCTACAATATCATCAAGGCCGACAATAATGATGCCTGGGTAGAGGTGCGCGGCAAGAAAGTCGCCCCGCCGGAAATTTCCGCGCAAGTGTTGAAGAAAATGAAAAAAACTGCGGAGGATTATCTGGGCGAGTCAGTGACCGAAGCGGTCATTACCGTTCCCGCATATTTTAACGATTCGCAGCGCCAGGCAACCAAGGATGCCGGGCGCATAGCCGGACTGGAAGTTAAACGGATCATCAACGAACCGACTGCGGCAGCCCTGGCTTTCGGCATGGATAAGAAAGAAGGCGACCGCAAGGTGGCCGTATATGACTTGGGTGGAGGCACTTTCGATATTTCCATTATCGAGATTGCAGAAGTGGAGGGCGAGCACCAGTTTGAGGTGCTGGCCACCAATGGCGACACCTTCCTCGGCGGTGAGGATTTTGACTTGCGAGTAATTGAATACCTCGTGGATGAGTTCAAAAAAGAAAGCGGCATAGATCTGAAAAAAGATATGCTTGCCCTGCAACGCTTAAAAGACTCGGCGGAAAAGGCCAAAATAGAGCTTTCATCCAGCCAGCAGACCGAGGTCAACTTACCCTATATCACGGCGGATGCGTCCGGCCCCAAACATCTGGCGGTGAGAATCACCCGAGCCAAGCTTGAAAGTTTGGTGGAAGAGTTGATTGAGCGCACTGTAGAGCCTTGCCGCATCGCCATCAAGGATGCCGGGGTGAAGATTTCCGACATTGAGGACATCATTCTGGTGGGTGGACAAACTCGCATGCCCAAGGTACAGGATAAAGTCAAAGAAATTTTTGGCAAGGAACCGCGCAAGGATGTAAATCCGGACGAAGCGGTTGCAGTAGGTGCGGCCATTCAGGGCGGCGTACTGCAAGGCGAGGTGAAAGATGTACTGCTTCTGGACGTTACTCCATTATCGCTGGGCATCGAAACGCTTGGCGGCGTAATGACCAAGTTAATCCAGAAAAACACCACTATTCCGACCAAGGCGCAGCAGGTGTTTTCTACTGCTGACGAAAACCAGACTGCTGTTACCATCCATGTGTTGCAAGGTGAGCGGGAGTTGGCATCCGGAAACAAGAGCCTGGGGCAATTCAACCTGAGTGAGATTCCTCCAGCGCCACGTGGCATGCCACAGATCGAGGTTGCATTCGATATCGATTCGAACGGCATACTCCACGTGTCGGCCAGAGACAAGGCCACAGGCAAGGAAAACAAGATCAAAATCCAGGCAAGCTCCGGCTTGTCGGATGACGAGGTGCAGCGCATGGTCAAAGACGCCGAAGCGCATGCCGAGGAAGATCACAAGGCGGTGGAACTCGTCACTGTTCGCAACCAGTGCGACGCAATGATTCACTCGGTGAAAAAAACATTGAAAGAACAGGGCGACAAACTGGATGGCGACGAAAAATCAAAAATAGAAGCGGCCCTAAAAGATGCGGAGGAGGCGCTGAAATCCGACAGCAAGGATGCCATCGAGGCAAAAACTCAAGTACTGGCCGAGGCCTCGCATAAGCTGGCGGAGAAGATGTATTCGCAGGAGCAGAGCCAGCAAGCCCAGCCTGGTGCGGAATCGGCGCCCCATAGCAGCGGTAGCGAGAAGCCCGTGGAAGGCGAAGTGGTGGATGCCGAGTTTGAGGAAGTGAAAAACAAAAAATAAGCAGCTACTGGAGTATCCAGGCGCAGAGGACGCGGAGAAAGATTCGTGTAATTCTTCTGCGTCTACTGCGTTTTGGCGTTTATCGGAAGAAAGCAGAGTACCCGTGTTGAAATAAATCTCCTGCTCTTCCACTTATCAAAAAAATTTTATATGAGCAAACGCGACTACTACGAAGTGCTGGGCATTAACCGTGATACCAGCGAAGACGAAATCAAGAAAGCCTACCGCAAGCTGGCGATGAAGCATCATCCGGATCGCAATCCGGATAATCCAAAATCGGAGGGCCATTTCAAGGAAGCCAAAGAAGCCTACGAAATACTTTCTGATTCGAAGAAACGTGCGGCATACGATCAGCACGGTCATGCTGGCGTGGATCCCAGCATGACCGGCGCGGGTGCCCAAGGGTTTACTGACGCGTTTGGCGATATATTTGGCGATATATTTGGCGCACGCAGCGGACATGCCAACGTCTATCGCGGTGCGGATTTGCGCTATAACCTGGAAATCTCGCTGGAACAGGCGGCACGCGGAACTGAAACCAAAATCCGTATTCCCACAATGGAGATTTGCGGAATCTGCCATGGTAGCGGCGCCAAGCCCGGCACTTCGCCTACTACGTGTCCTACCTGCAACGGCCACGGCCAAGTAAGAATGCAGCAGGGATTTTTCTCAATCCAGCAAACATGCCCCAAATGCCATGGCGGCGGCAAATTTATTTCGAGCCCCTGCATTACATGTAACGGCGCGGGGCGGGTCAAGCAGCACAAAACCCTGTCGGTAAAAATTCCAGTCGGGGTGGATGAAGGCGATCGCATTCGTTTATCCGGAGAGGGCGAAGCTGGAGTCAACAGTGGTCCGCCGGGGGATTTGTACGTAGTCATCCAACTATCGCCCCATTCTGTTTTTCAGCGCGATCATAATGACTTGCACTGCGAAATGCCGATAAGCTTTACCACCGCTGCGCTAGGTGGGGAAATCGAAATTCCCACACTCGATGGCCATGCTAAAATAAAAGTACCGGCGGAAACCCAGAGCGGAAAAATTTTCCGCCTGCGTGGCAAGGGTATCAAAGGCGTACGCAGCAATACTCACGGTGATTTGCTGTGTCATGTGGTAGTGGAAACCCCGGTCAAGCTCACAGCTCGTCAAAAAGAGCTATTGCAGGAACTGGAATCGCTTAACCAGGAAGATGGCTCTCGTCACAGCCCTCGTGCCAAGTCCTGGATGGATAAGGTACGCGAGTTCTTTGCGGAGTAAATCCTGCCTCGATGGATGCGATTACGCAACAAGGCTTAAACCTGATCCGGCAGTTCACCGTTCATTTTTAATACGAGTTCAGACGTAATCTGACGATAGTGGGACTGCCAAGGGGATATGCCTGGTCACTCGTAATATGCGGCGTGGCTTGCTACCACTCGCCCCGTAACACTTTTTCCGCCCAGAATAGACCGGAAACAGTTTTGTTATCCGTAATTTTCCCCGCTTTCACCCATTCCAGCGCCATTGCCAGCGTCAGGGTGAATACTTCCAGATATTCGCCTTCATCAAGGTTTGCGCCTTGAAAGCTGAGTCCCTGGGCAAAATAATATATTAACCTCTCGTCGGAATAACCGATACAGGGATGCAAGGTGGCGAGATACCGCCAAATTTTCGCCGTATAGCCCGTTTCTTCCAGTAGTTCACGTTGCGCGCAAAATAGCGGGTCTTCGCCGTGATCTATTTTTCCGGCAGGCAGTTCGTAAAAATCCCGATGCAATGGATAGCGATGCTGACGTTCCAGGACCAGTTCACCATTGTCGAGCAGCGGAATGATGACAACCGCGCCGGGATGGGTGATATATTCGCGCACTCTTATTTTGCCATCAGGCAGACGGACCTGATCCTGATAAACATTCAGAAGGTTGCCATCAAATACGTTCAGTCTGCTCACGGGCATTTCAGTGAGATCGGGAGGAAGCGGCTTGGACATTAGGAAACCCTCTGAATAAGTAAGTCCTCTTCAAGCCCGCGCTGGCAAAATCGGGGATGCTCAGAGGTTTTTAATCATCAGCCGAAGATTATACACGCGCGTAACGTGACGGCGACTCACTCGCTTTTGTGTGTTATCAGCCGTACCGCGGGGAACCAGGCACTGAAACAACTCCAGCTTCGCCTGGTGGCACGTCAGGACATGCTTGACGATAGCAAGGCCCAGGCCGGTTCCGCCGGTTTCACGCGAACGGCCGCGATCTACGCGATAAAAGCGTTCCGTCAGGCGCGGGATATGCTCGGCGTCAATACCAATGCCGCTATCCTTTACGGAAAACACCCCTTGCTCATCATGAATCACCCAATTCAAGGAGATTTCGCCGCCGTCGACGGTATAGCGTATAGCATTGCTGACGAGATTGCCAAAAGCACTACGCAACTCGTCCATGCTTCCCAGCAACTTCACATCGGTATCAAGATTGAGGCTGATACGGTGACGCCCGGCACTCAAGGATTGCGCTTCATGATAGAGCTCGCGCAACATTTCCGGAATGTTGATGTTTGCCTCGCGTGCCAGGTTTTCCGTATCTTCCAGCCGTGACAGCGTTAACAAATCTTCTACCAGACGCTGCATGCGCCTGGTCTGATCCATCATGAGCGTTAGTGCCCACTTACTTGTTTCAGGATCCGCCGAGGAGTTCTCTTCCGACAGCGTTTCAAGAAATCCACCGATTACGGTCAACGGCGTGCGCAGCTCATGCGAGACATTGGCGACAAAATCCCGGCGCATGGTCTGGACCCTTTCAAAGCGAGTAACATCCCGGCTGATAAGTAGTTTTTGTTTGTCACCATAAGGTACGAATTGTAGCGAGAGGGTCAATCCCTGATGCCGTGATTGCTTGATTATCAAAGGCTCGCTGTAATCATGAGCGGCGAGGTATTCGGTGAATTGAGTCTGGCGCACAAGATGGGTGATATGCTGGCCAGCATCGAGATTGGAATCAATGCCAAGATGTTTTTCGGCTACCGGATTGCACCATTCGATGCGGTCTATCTCATCCATGATTACCACACCTTCCGGCATGGCCGACGTGGCGCGCTGCAGACGTTCCAGTGCGAAATTGATTTGCTGATAGCTTTGGCGCTGGTCACGCATGAGGCGCGTCAAGCGTGCAAATACGTCCCCCCATTGACCGGATCTGTCAGGCAAAGTGGACTGTTCGCCCTGGAGCCATTTGTCCAGTAGGGTTAGCTGACGCCGGTAGTGGATCACCAGCAGCAGCAATGCAATGATGGAGCATGCTAGCGCCGTGACAGCATCTAACGCCACGAAAAGTATCCCGGCCACGACAGCTATTAGAATGAAGGTGGCGAAGCGCTCCCAGAGACCGGACACGTGAGTTATTTCGAAGCGTAAAACTGGATCATTATTTTTATATTATCCCATGCTTGCTATTTGTCCTGCAGACAAGCGATAGCCAGATCCCCTCACAGTCTGCACCAGTCCATCCTTGCTGACGGCTTCCAAGGCTTTGCGCAATCTGCGAATATGTACATCCACGGTGCGATCCTCGACAAATACGTGGTCTCCCCATACTTGATCGAGCAGCTGAGAACGGGTGTACACCCGCTCGGTGTGGGTCATAAGAAAATGCAACAAGCGGAACTCGGTAGGTCCAAGCACCACTTCATTATCGCTCGCAGTCACGCGATGAGTAGCCGAGTCAAGCCGCAATCCGCCAATCTCGACAATATCGTCAGCCGCTTCCGGTGAACGCCGCCGCAATACCGCTTTAATCCGGGCAAGCAGCTCACGGGGCGAAAAGGGTTTGGTGATATAGTCGTCGGCACCAATTTCCAGCCCCGCTACCTTATCACTCTCTTCGGCGCGAGCGGTAAGCATAATGATAGGGATGGATTTAGTGCGCGTTATGCGCCGCAACATGCGAGCAAACTCAACACCGCTCATTCCGGGAAGCATCCAGTCAAGCAGTACCAGATCGGGCAGGGCATTGTTGACTATCTCCATGGCCTGTTCCGCATTTCTTGCAACAAAAACGATATGCCTGGCTTGCCGCAGACTATACGAAATCAACTCCTGGATCGCAGGCTCGTCTTCCACCACCAGTATTGTTGCTGCCATAGACTTTCGTCCTTTAATCAGTGAAATTTTCTCTTCGATATTGCAATGATATGTAAACAATATTGCGGTTTCGTGACACTTTGTAAACAATATCTGCAGCAAGAATTCCAGCCATATGACCTTGGATTTACAAGATGCCCGTAATAGCTCGATGGGTCAACACAATAATCCGGCTGGCCAAGCTTTACAAAACCAGAATTACGCGATAATCATTGACATTGGTGCGGGTTGGGCCGGTGATGATCAGATCGTCGAGTTGTTCAAAGAAAGTATAAGAGTTATTGCTGGCGAGCAGGGCCGCGGCATTGACGCTCATTTGCATTGCACGGTGTAATGAATCCGATGTGGCGATCGCGCCGGCGTTGTTCTCCGACCCGTCGATGCCATCGGTATCGCAGGCAAGCGCGTGGATTCCAGGAATGCCATTAAATTCGATGGCAAGCGACAGCAAAAATTCCGTGTTTCGGCCGCCGCGGCTGTTCTGTTCACCATGGCTGCCACGTCCATTATTCCCGGTTTTGCGTAATGTTACCGTCGTTTCCCCGCCTGAGACCAATGCCACCGGCGGCTTCCATGGCTGCCCATATTGACGGATCTCCTTCACCAGCGCAGCGAGAACCTTGGCGGCATCGCGCGCCTCGCCGGTGATGGAATCGCCCAGTATCGCGGTTGGAATTCCTTGAGCGCGTAAAAACTCTGCCGCCGCCAGCAGTGCATCATGTGCGTTAGCGATTACGCGGTTTTCTACGCTGCGGAAAACTGCATCGCCCGGTTTGGGCGTCTCGTTACGCTTTCCCTGGGCACCCGCCTGCAATGTTTCCATCACGGCAGCAGGTGTGTTTATCCGGTAGCAATTAAGTATATTCAGTGCGTCCGAGTAAGTCGTCGGGTCAGGCGCACACGGGCCCGAAGCGATATGAGTCGGCTCATCCCCGGTCACATCGGAAATTATCAATGCCAGTACCGGTGCATGGCACGAGGCTGCAAGCCGTCCTCCTTGAACAGCGGAAAGATGCTTGCGCACCGTATTGATTTCCTGAACTGCTGCACCGCAGCGGAGTAATTCCCTGGTAATTTTTTGAAGATCGTCTATCGATATGCCTACTACCGGCAGTGAAAGCAGGCTTGAGCCGCCACCGCTCACCAGGCATAGCAGTAAATCGTCGGCGCCGAGTTTTTTCACTTCTGCCAGAACATCCCGAGCTGCCTGTTCTCCCTGTGCATCAGGTACCGGATGTCCCGCTTCGACCACCTTGATTCTTTTTAGCGATAAGCTGTGACCATAGCGGGTAAGCACAATACCATCCAGTACCTCATTTTCCGGCCAATAATTTTCCACTGCCAGGGCCATTGCCGCAGCGGCTTTGCCTGCGCCGACCACCAAAGTACGCCCTTTAGGCAGCCTCCGCGGCAAATGCCGGGGTACTATGCGCAGCGGATCGGCTGCGGCGATTGCAGCATGGAAGCTATCGAGTAGAAGTTTACGGGGGTTCATATTGCCGCTTTTAACACTTTGTCCGTCACGAAACAGGTCAGGAACTGAGAGTGGCTTTCAGGTAATGGCCGGTAAAGCTCTCCTCGTTCGCTGCTATTTCTTCCGGCGTGCCTTCAGCGATGATCTGCCCGCCGCCCTCGCCGCCCTCCGGGCCGAGGTCAATGATCCAGTCCGCCGTTTTGATCACATCCAGGTTATGCTCGATTACTACCACGGTGTTGCCATGGTCGCGTAACCGGTGCAGAACCTTCAGCAGCAAATCGATGTCCTGGAAATGAAGGCCGGTAGTAGGTTCGTCCAGGATATAGAGCGTGCGGCCGGTATCACGTTTGGAAAGCTCCAGCGATAGCTTTACCCGTTGGGCTTCGCCGCCGGAAAGCGTGGTCGCGGACTGGCCTAGCGTGATATAGCCGAGTCCCACATCCAGCAGCGTTTTCAGCTTCCGCGCCACAACCGGCACCGCGCTGAAGAATTCATGCGCCTGTTCCACCGTCATTTGCAGAATTTCGTTGATGTTTTTTCCCTTGTATTGAATCTCCAGCGTCTCGCGGTTATAGCGCTTGCCATGGCAGACATCGCATGACACATATATATCCGGCAGAAAATGCATTTCAACCTTGATCATGCCGTCGCCCTGGCAAGCTTCACAGCGTCCGCCCTTGACGTTGAATGAGAACCGTCCAGGCCCGTAGCCACGTTCGCGCGCCTGGGGCACGCCCGCAAACAATTCACGGATCGGGGTGAATAATCCGGTATAGGTGGCTGGATTGGAACGTGGGGTGCGTCCGATGGGGCTTTGGTCCATGTTGATAACCTTGTCAAAGAAGGAAAGCCCATCCATGTTCTCATACGGTGCAGGCTCCGCGCTGCTGCCATAGAGATGCCGCGCCGTTGCAAGGTAAAGCGTTTCGTTGATGAGGGTGGATTTGCCCGACCCGGACACGCCGGTCACGCAAACGAACAATCCTACAGGCAGATTGAGATTGACGCTTTTCAGATTATTGCCGCATGCGCCTTCGATTCTGAGCCAGCGATCATCCTTGGGTCCGGTGCGTTTTTTTGGCAGCGCTATGGTCAATTTTCCGGATAGGTATTTCCCGGTAAGCGAGTCTGCGCTTTGCTGAATTGCTTCCGGTGTACCTTGCGCGATAATGGCTCCGCCATGCTCGCCCGCGCCCGGGCCCATGTCCACTACATGGTCGGCAGTCAATATGGCATCCTGATCGTGTTCCACGACAATTACGCTATTGCCAAGGTCTCGCAAATTCTTGAGCGTCTCCAGCAGGCGGCTGTTATCCCGTTGGTGCAGGCCGATGGAAGGCTCATCGAGTACATACATTACGCCGGTCAGCCCCGAACCGATCTGGCTGGCGAGACGAATGCGCTGGGATTCCCCGCCAGATAAGGTATCGGCGGAGCGATCCAGGGACAGGTAATCCAGTCCGACATTGTTGAGGAAAAGCATGCGGCTGGAAATTTCCTTGACGATCCTTTCGGCTATAGCGTACTTTTGCCCCGTCAGTTTTACCTGATCGAAAAAAGCCTTTGCCTGTTTCAGAGGTAACGCATTGATCTCATAAATAGCCTGCCCTCCCACCCGGAC
>CAJDUY010000036.1_pt1 | contig 12168 bp, 9 predicted proteins | sample 7390911 | NCBI WGS metagenome assembly CAJDUY01 (sample SAMEA7055686, study PRJEB34461) | soil metagenome | biome: terrestrial ecosystem; feature: Peninsula; material: soil | place: Antarctica | collected 2016 | reverse complement strand
CCACTATTGCGGAGGCAAAAAAATTAGCATTATTTTATTTTTGGGAAATATCCTGCATTGGCGGCAAGCTCATCCCGTATCTCCATCGATAACTTGGACTTAGCGAAATCGCCCTTGAGCATTTTCCAACTGCACCATTGCTGTTGACATGATCAGGATATCTTTTGACATTCAAGCCTCATCCGGTTCCGGGTTTTCTGCAAATCCCGGTTCTGCCTCAAGAGTAGCGGAGATAGATTCTTTTTTTCTGACTTTACTAGGAATTTTTGGCATTACACACACGACATCTGCGTTTTGTGCGCGATGACGCAAGGCATGATCCATCAGCACCAATGCCAGCATTGCTTCAGCAATGGGGGTGGCGCGAATACCTACGCAAGGATCGTGTCTGCCATGAGTGACCACTATCACCGGTTTACCAGTCTTGTCTACTGAGCGTCGCCCCAGACGGATGCTTGATGTAGGTTTGATGGCAATATTAACGACGACATCCTGGCCGGTGGAAATACCACCTACTATGCCGCCCGCATTGTTACTCAGAAATCCTTCCGCAGTGATTTCATCTGAGTGCTCAGTGCCCTTCTGCGCAACCGCCGTAAATCCTGCGCCAATTTCCACCCCTTTTACCGCATTGATGCTCATCATGGCGTAGGCGATTTCGGCATCCAGCCGATCATAAACGGGTTCACCCCAGCCCACCGGCACGTTTTCCGCCACCACACTGATTTTCGCGCCAACCGAGTCTCCGGATTTGCGCAGCTTATCCATGAATACTTCAAGGCTGGGTACAAGATCAGCATCAGCAGCAAAAAATGGATTCTGGCTAACAACGTCCCACTGTTTGAATGGAACTTCTATAGGGCCCAACTGCGCCATAAAACCACGTATCACCACGCCGTATTTTGCGAATAACCATTTTCTGGCGATAGCCGCCGCCGCAACTCGCACCGCGGTTTCGCGTGCGGAGGAGCGTCCGCCCCCCCGGTAATCACGTATCCCATATTTCCGCCAGTAGACATAGTCTGCGTGCCCTGGGCGGAAGGTATCCATGATTTTGCTGTAATCCTTGCTGCGCTGATCTTCGTTACGTATCAGCAGCGCAATAGGTGTACCGGTAGTCCTGCCCTCGAACACGCCGGAAAGGATTTCCACCGTGTCGGATTCCCGGCGCTGGGTTACATGACGAGAAGTACCCGGCTTACGCCGGTCCAGATCCCGCTGGATATCTTCAGCGGACAATTCCATCCCCGGTGGGCAGCCATCGACTACGCAACCAATAGCCGGACCGTGAGATTCGCCGAAGGAAGTGACGCAAAAAAGCTTGCCAAGGGTATTACCGGACATTTTATTTTACTCGCCAAATCAGAGTCCCAAGTTTAACATATCCCCTTCTACCCTCTATCCCGCCATCTGGCTCTCCGTCGCACAAGCTAACCATGGTAAAACCTGATCCTGATAAGCTCAAAGGCCCCGGCGGTCTGACCTTGCGCCAGATTCATGCACAGGTAAAGCAGAGCATAGCACGTGATAAATTGGCAAGCCCACGGGATAAGCATGTGCAAACGATCAACATTAATCGGTGGCAGCGGTTTGTTCGTTATGTGTGGGATAAAAATAAAGGAAAACCGTAGAACCACCATGAAAGCCATCCTAATGAATGCTCCGGGCACACCAGATGTGCTGACAGTCGCCGACATTCCCATACCAGCCCTGACCAGTCCATGCAGCGTGCTGGTAAAACTGCATGCGGCAGGCGTAAACCCGATAGATACCAAGGTACGCAAGCTCAACATGTACTACCCCGGCAAGTTGCGTTCAATTCTTGGCTGCGATGGTGCTGGAGTGGTAGAAGCGGTTGGCAGTTCGGTCACTCGTGTACGCCCGGGTGATGAAGTATTTTTTTTCAACAACGGCTTGGGCTATCCGCCCGGTACCTATGCCGAATACACGGTTGTGCAGGAAAATTATCTGGCGCTGAAACCAAAAAATCTCTCCATGGTTGAGGCTGCTGGTATACCGCTGGCACTGATTACCGCGTGGGAAGCGCTGGTGATTCGCGGCGATCTGAAAGAAGGTCAATCCATGCTGATCCATGCTGGCGCAGGCGGCGTTGGCCATATTGCCATTCAGCTTGCTCATTATTTTGACGCACTCGTCGCCACCACCATTTCGGGCCCGGCGAAGGCGGAGTTTGTACAATCGCTGGGCGCCGAACTGACGATCGACTATCGCCAGCAGGATTTTGTTGAAGCAGCGATGAACTGGACGAATGACCTGGGCGTGAGACTTGTCGTAGATACGGTAGGGGGTGAGACTTTCTGCAAATCCTTTGCCGCCACCCGGCTGTATGGTCGCGTGGTAACGCTGCTCTCAACCACATGCGACATCGCGCACACCAATATCGCGCGACTGCGCAACCTGAGCATCGGTTATGTTCAAATGACCGCCCCGCTCTATTTCGGCTTGCACCTTGCGCGCATCGCGCAGACTCGCATACTTGAGCGAGGCGCAAAACTGTTCGAGCAAGGCATACTCAAGATTCAAATCGGCCGGTCGTTACCACTGGAGGACGCCGCCGAGGCTCATAGACTAATCGAGGCAGGACATACCATCGGTAAAATAGTGCTAAGAATGACTTGAATCGGCGGGAGCTGCAGAGTCGGCGTTTGAGCGATGCATGAGATTTCCTCCGAAAACAGTTTCCTCGGGAAATATCTCGATAGTTTCACGCGGTGCCGCAGGACTTAAGGATTTATTCAAGGATTCCCCAGCATTTCGACCCCCCACGCCACGCCAAAGCCAGTAACGTCACTACCCACTGCGCCCAGCCCTCCCTTATTATTACTGGCGGAGAGATCCATATGCAGCCAGGGTATATCGCCCACAAACCGGTTTAGGAATCGGGCGGCGAGAATGTGATCCGCCTCGCCCTCCAAGGTGCACTGCTTGATGTCGGCGATCTTGCTTTCCAGTTCAGTATCGTAATCAGCCTCCATCGGAAAAGCCCAGACTCGCTCACCGCTTGATTTTCCAGCCACCAGCGCCTTTTGCAGCAAGGCCTCCTGATTACTGAAAATACCGCTGTAATGCGACCCGAGCGCTGTGTGCATGCTGCCGGTCAGCGTCGCGAAATCCATCATCACATCGGGTTTCTGCTTCGCCGCCAGAACCAGCGTATCCGCAAGCACCATCCGGCCTTCGGCGTCGGTGTGGATAATCTCGACAGTAGAGCCATTTAATGCTGTTATGACGTCGTTCTGCTTGTAAGCGCGGGGGCTGATATGATTCTGGGCGATGGCGAGCCAGCAATCAATATTCACCGGCAGGTCAGCGCGAGTTGCAGCTAATAAAATACCCAGGGCCACTGCCGAACCATTCATGTCCTCATGCATGCCTTGCATGTGGCGAGCTGGCTTCAAATTATGGCCACCGGTATCAAAACAGATACCTTTACCCACCAGCGCCACGGTCTTTGCCGCACGCTTGACGCGCCGTTGCAAGTGCACGATGGCGGCATCTTCCGGATCACTGCCCTGGGCCACGGCCACAAATGCACCCGCGCCCATCTTGCGCAGTGTCTTGACATCGAACTCCTGATATTTCCAACTTTCGCCGCGTGCGAGCTTCTTGACATGTTTGCGATAAAATCCCGGCGTCAGCTCGTTGGGTGGCAACACAGTGAGCTCACGCGCGAGCAGGTTGCCTTCTGCTTTGGCATGCAGCAACGCAAAATTGTCTGCTTCCTGGTGTCCGTGCAATACGATTCTTGCCAGCGGCTTCCTGACAGATCTTTTCTTGCCGGTTTTTCGCAATGGCAGCACCGGGCCATTGATCCATGTGGCATATACGGCCAGTTCGGCAAATGCCCGCTTTTTATCCGGATCACCGTAAACCGCAAGATGTATTTCTGCGGGACTCTCATCGAGCAATATTTTCACCGCTTTGCGAACCGAGGTTTGCTGCTCGAATATGGACTTGCCTGGATCCACCAGGACCCAAACACATAAGGCACCATTTCCGAGATTGGCAGTCACTGAGGTATCGCCAATTTCCCCAATCTGTATTTTGCGCCGCGATAACAGGGCTCCCAGTACGGATTTACCCAAAAAATCAGGCATATTCTGAAGTTTGCCTGATGATTTATTCGGCTTTGGCATAAGCACCAGGATATGTGTTGCCCTAGTGGACTGACTAACAGGTAAATCGTTTTGTGTAAGTGATGCAAGCATTGGACGGCCTCAAAATGACTTATGAGTGATATTATAATACGGGTGAAGTTTTTAGACCCGCTCATGTTTATGTAGGCTCCGGCCCCTTCCCCATCGTCTCTTTATCGCTTCCATCGTCCAAACGCAATGCGCCAGTACCTTGAACTCATGCAATACGTGCTTGAGCACGGACACAGGAAATCGGACCGCACTGGAACGGGCACGCTTTCAATATTCGGCCATCAGATGCGTTTTGATTTATCGGAAGGTTTTCCGCTGGTTACCACCAAGAAATGCCATCTGAGATCCATCATCCATGAATTGCTATGGTTTCTGCGAGGCGATACCAATATCAAATATCTCAATGACAACGGTGTCTCCATCTGGAATGAATGGGCCGGCGAGAATGGTGATTTGGGTCCGATATATGGCCGTCAGTGGCGATCCTGGCCGAGCGCGAATGGACAAGAGATCGATCAGATCGCACAGGTAATCGAGCAGATCAGAAATACTCCCGATTCCCGGCGCATGGTGGTTTCATCCTGGAATGTGGGTGAATTGGGCGAGATGAAGTTACCGCCGTGTCACGCCTTATTTCAATTTTACGTCGCTGAAGGCGAACTCTCATGTCAACTTTATCAGCGCAGCGCGGATATCTTTCTCGGAGTACCCTTCAACATTGCCTCCTATGCGCTGCTCACATTGATGGTAGCGCAAAGCTGTAATCTGAAACCCGGTGATTTCGTACACACTCTCGGCGACGCGCACCTCTACCTTAATCACTTGGCGCAGGTCGCAGAACAATTAAGCCGAAAACCGGGAAAATTACCCACAATGAAACTGAACCCGGCAGTTAATAACATTTTTAACTTCAGATACGAAGATTTCACTCTTGAAGGTTATGACCCTCAACCGGCGATCGGCGCGCCGGTCGCAGTATGACCCCCCGGCGCCTCTCTATTCTGGTGGCGATGGCTAAAAACCGCGTCATCGGCAAAGACAACACATTACCTTGGCGATTGCCATCCGATCTGAAGCGCTTCAAGGCGCTTACCATGGGGCATCCCATTATCATGGGACGCAAAACCTACGAATCGATTGGGAAGCCGCTGCCCGGACGCACCAGCATTATCGTCACACGTCAATCAGGTTACGAAGTCGAGGGTGCTACGGTAGTGGGTTCGGTAGCGACAGCGCTGAGAACCTGCTACAACAACCCCGATACAGTCGAAAGCTTTGTTATTGGCGGCGCAGACATATTCCAGCAAGCCCTGACGGTATGCGACCGGTTATATATTACCGAAATTCAGAGAGATTTCGATGGCGATGTACTATTTCCTAAATTCAATCGCGGCGAATGGCGCGAAACCTTACGCGAGAAATACTGCCTGGATGAAGACGATGGGTTGGAATATCATTTTATGATTCTTGATCGCAAATGGAATTAATGACGCCTGAATGTCCATGGAACGCTTATTTGGGAGCTGAGTTGGCAACTTTTTTGGTAACCGAATTTAGTAGCTGAGTAAACAAACTCGGGCGCTTATTCAGAGATTTCAGGAATGTGCCCGCACTCGTAACGCCGCTAGCCTGAGTAATAAAAAAGCGGCACACGCATTCAGCGCGTGTCCGCCTCTTTATTCCTGCAATGCTGCTCCAGCTGGTTTCTTTATTAAATCTAATTATGCAGTTACAATACCATTACATCCGGTAATGGGAAACCATTGAAGTTGCTGGCATAGGCGGTAGTATAGGCACCGGCATTAGGAATATAGATGAAGTCGCCTTCCTGAATATCTTCCGGCAGCATTTCATCACGCATAAGAATGTCCACCGAATCACAGGTCGGACCGGCAACGGCCCAAGGAATACGGTGCCCCGTGCGATCGGAAAGAATTTCGTAGCGCAGACCCTCGGTAACTTCGATCACACCGCCGAACATGCCCGCATCCCAGTACATCCAGCGTTTGCCATTGCGCGTTGCCGTACCTACCACACGACAGACAAAATAAGCCGCGTCCGACACCAGGTAACGCCCCGGTTCGGCCATGACGCGAATATCCTTCGGCAAATCCGCAATGGCCGCATTTACCACTTCTCCTATTATTTCAATCGAAGGAATGGGCTTGACATGCCGTACCGGATAACCACCGCCGATATTGAGCAGGCGCGGAGCCAGCCCAACACTGCGCATATCGGCAAAAACTTTTTTGGCGCGTTCGATACCCACCCGCCAATTTTGCGGATTACGGCACTGTGAGCCAACATGAAATGTCACGCCCGCAAGATCGACCTTAAGGTTTGCGGCTTCGTTAATGATGTCTTGAATCTCAGCGGTATGCGTACCAAATTTGCCTGCCAGAGGCCAATCACTGCCGATGTTGGGCGTATCTATGCGCAAATACATTTTCGCGTCTGGCTTTACGCTCACGATTTTACGTAACTCTTCGATACTATCCAGCACGTACCACTCAACGCCCTTGGACGCCGCGTACTCCAGATAAGCACGTGATTTCATCGGGTTGCTGTAATAAATATCCACAGCGGACACACCCAGACTGAGCAGCAAATCCAGTTCGGAGATAGAGGCGATTTCAAAACCCACGCCTTCCTCGATCATGGTCCTCAGCACGCGTGGATCTGGGTTGGCCTTGACAGCATAATGCGGCTGCACGCGTGGCATGGTAGCTTTGAAACGGCGTGCTTTGTTGCGGATAATGTTGCTGTCAACCAGCAGGAATGGCTTACTGTAGCCCTTTTTAAGGGCTGCCTGGACATATTTAAAATCCAGACTGACTTCGGGATGGGTGTCGAATACTGCTTCGGCTTCTACTTCTTGGCGTAGAGCGGTGGTGTGCATTTGCATGGAAGTCTCCTTAAGGAGGCGCTACGTTACGGGAATATGGATGTTTACCAAATCAGCCGTGTCAAAATAGTTTGCTTTGCTTTTCATGATGACCTCCTGCTCCTTAGTTTAATGCGTCTAAAAAAAAGCGGATTATAGACTTCATTCCGCTGGAATCAAGCGTTTTTTTCGAGTCAGGAAAAAATAATCCTGTATGCCGGAAATTCTGTTAAAAAACCCATCCTGCATTACCTCACCATTGAAGAAGATATTGGGGATATAGCGGCATATAACAACTGCAATTTGCGACTTTTTTTAGCATGCTGGCCATAATAGGTTGTTCATTCCGAGCCATTCCTTGACCGGACGAGGTATATCTCAACCCTGCGGCGAAATCAGATTTTCGGCAACGTCACGCCGCGTTGCCCTTGATATTTCCCGTCGCGATCTTTGTAGGAAATTTCGCATACTTCATCGGACTCAAAAAAAATCACCTGAGCCACTCCCTCGTTCGCATAAATCTTTGCGGGAAGCGGCGTAGTGTTGGAAAACTCCAGCGTAACGTAGCCCTCCCACTCCGGTTCAAACGGCGTGACGTTGACGATAATGCCGCAACGCGCATAGGTGGATTTTCCGAGACAAATGGTCAGCACATTGCGGGGGATGCGAAAATACTCAACCGTGCGCGCCAGCGCAAAGGAATTAGGCGGGATGATACAAACATCGTTCTTCACGTCAACAAAAGAGTTGGAATCGAAATTCTTCGGATCGACGATGGTGGAGTTGATATTGGTGAACAGCTTGAATTCATCCGAACAACGAATATCATAGCCGTAACTCGAGGTCCCGTATGAAACGATCTTGTGGCCATTCGCATGCTTGATCTGATTGGGCTCAAAGGGCTCGATCATACGGTGCTCCGCCGCCATGCGGCGTATCCACTTGTCAGACTTTATGGTCATTTTGAGAACGAAAATGTAAGTGAAATGTTTAGGCGTGAACAACCAGGGTAACCCTCACAGGAGTTCCACAGTCTTTACCAATCGTGTGTCAACCGGTCCACCACCGGGTTATCAGGTATCCTGAATCACTATCTTTGCAAATAATGCTGAATGATCCAGCGACAATTCGTCGATCTTGACCGCGAGGCGGCGAGCAATGCCACGATAAATCTCAGCTATCCGTCCGTCGGGATCCGCTACCACCGTGGGGGTGCCCGCGTCGGTGTGTTCGCGGATTCTGATGTCGAGCGGCAGTGCGCCCAGAAACTCCACATCGTAATCTTTGCACATCTTTTCCCCGCCGCCTTCGCCGAAAATATGCTCTTCGTGCCCACACCGGGAACAGACATGCGTGCTCATATTTTCGATAATGCCAACAATAGGAATGCCCACCTTCTGGAACATTTTGAGTCCCTTGCGAGCATCCAGCAGCGCGATATCCTGCGGGGTAGTGACAATAACGGCGCCAGTAACCGGCACTTTCTGCGCAAGCGTCAACTGGATGTCACCTGTGCCCGGCGGCATATCCACAATGAGGTAATCCACATCGTCCCAGCGCGTATCATTCAATAACTGCTGCAGCGCCTGAGTAACCATCGGTCCGCGCCATACCATAGGTGTTTCCACGTCGATCAGGAAACCGATGGACATGGCCTGAATGCCGTGTGCTTTCATCGATTCGATGCTTTTGCCATCCGGGGATTCGGGACGGCCAGTAATCCCCAGCATCTGGGGCTGCGACGGGCCGTAGATATCGGCATCCAGAATACCCACGGAAGCGCCCTCCGCGGCCAGTGCCAATGCCAGGTTTACCGCCGTGGCCGATTTGCCGACACCTCCCTTGCCAGAAGCCACCGCAATGATATTCTTCACTCCAGGAATGAGCTTCACTCCGCGTTGTACACTGTGAGAAACAATCTTGCTCGTGATGCTGACATTCACGTCACCGATACCGGGAATGCTTTTGAGCCTGTCAACCACCTGCTTACGGATCCCCTCGATCACGCTTTTCGCCGGATAACCAAGCACAATATCGAGCGAAACGCGGTCGCCATCAATCTTGATGTTACGCGCTTCATTGTTGGTCACATAATCCTTGCCCGTGCTGAGATCGGTAATTTCCTCAAGAGCTGATTGTACTTGCTGTTCTGAAATAGACACTTTGCAACTCCTTTGCCCTGCGTTTGCGGCAAAAATAAACTATAACAACTCTGAATATTAACAAATATCAGGGTCGAGAGTCTGGCGACTTGAGGGATGAAACCAGAAAACAAAAAACCCGGGTAGCCTTCGCCGATCACCAGACAGGTTACGCTTTTGCCGGGAAAGAGCCAGAAATCGGGTCGTTCAGCCACGCCAACCGCATCCTTCTTCAGTTCTACTGACCACCAAGTCTGCAGTTTGTTACAATTGTGTTTGATAATTTTCATAGACAATTGATGAACAAGCGAAAAATTCTAGTCACTTCCGCCCTGCCCTATGCCAACGGCAGTATCCATCTTGGTCATCTGGTCGAATATATTCAAACGGACATCTGGGTGCGTTTCCAGAAAATGCAGGAGCATGAAGTGTATTACGTGTGTGCCGACGACACGCACGGCACTCCGATCATGCTTCGCGCCGATCAGGAAGGTATTACACCCAGGCAACTGATAGATCGTGTATGGCACGAGCATAAGATTGATTTCGACGGTTTTTATGTTGATTTTGACAATTATTACACCACGGATTCGCCTGAGAATCAGAAGCTTTGCGAAGACATCTATCGACAGCTCGAAGCAAAGAATTTGATTACCAAACGCTCGGTCGAACAATTCTATGATCCGGTCAAGAAAATGTTTTTGCCTGATCGGTATATCAAAGGCGAATGTCCAAATTGCCATGCCAGGGATCAATATGGCGACTCCTGTGAAGCGTGCGGCTCCACTTATTCGCCGACTGATTTGATCAACCCCTACTCCGCTGTTTCCGGGGCAAAACCGGAGCGTCAGGCTTCAGAACATCACTTCTTCAAACTTTCGGATCCACGCTGCAGCGCATTTCTGAAAGAATGGGTTTTTGAATCGTTTCCGAGCCAGTCGGACGTCTCCTTGGAAAGAAAATCGCGGCTTCAGCCTGAAGCTGCCAATAAAATGAATGAGTGGCTTTCAGGCGGATTAACGGACTGGGATATTTCCCGCGATGCCCCTTATTTCGGCTTTCCGATTCCCGGCACTGCCGGCAAGAAATTTTTCTATGTCTGGCTGGACGCACCCGTGGGCTACTTCGGCAGCTTCATGAATTACTTCAAAAAGGAGCGGCGGTCCCAAGCGGAAATCGATGAATTTCTGCGGCCCAACGGCAAGACCGAAATGGTACATTTCATTGGAAAGGACATTCTCTATTTTCACGCCTTGTTTTGGCCAGCAATGCTTAAGTTCTCCGGCTATCGCACGCCGACCCAGGTTTACGCTCATGGATTCCTTACCGTCAATGGACAAAAGATGTCCAAGTCCCGCGGGACCTTCATTACCGCCGAGAGCTATTTGAAGCAAGGTTTGAATCCAGAATGGCTGCGCTATTACTATGCTGCCAAGCTTAACGACGCCATGGAAGATATCGACCTCAATTTCGATGATTTCATCGCGCGCGTTAACAGCGATCTGGTAGGAAAGTACATCAATATAGCCAGCAGATGCTCGGGTTTCATCAACAGAAGATTTGATGGCAAGCTCACCGGCGACATTTCGGAAACAAACAGAAAATGGTTCAATCAATTTCTTTTTTGCCAGCTTGGAGAAGGTGATACCTTTCTCGGGCGCCACGTCTCAATTGCAAACTTTTATGATCGCAGGGAGTACGGCAAGGCAATAAAGGAAATAATGCTTGCAGCGGATGTTGCCAATCAATATATTGACCGGATGAAGCCCTGGGAATTGGCGAAAGGCCGCGAAAACGACGCCGAACTGCATGAAGTATGCAGTGTAGCGTTGAATATGTTCCGGATTTTGACCGTTTATTTAAAACCGGTGTTGCCAAAACTTGCAGCGGACGCGGAGCGATTTCTGGGAGTTAATCCTCTCACCTGGAAAGATGCCAGTTCCCAGAATAGATTATTGACTAATGGTCACCAGATTTGCGATTACGAGCACCTTATGACCCGCATCGATTCCAAGCAGATCGAGAAGCTGATCAAAGCCAACCAAGAGAGTCTGCAGCCTGCGGCGCAGTCATTACAAATCAATCAGGATGTGCAAATTATGGAAAGAGATCCTTCTAATCCCACCTCCTCATCTTCTCCAGATGGAGAGAATTTAAAAGGTGCAGCGGCCGCAACGATCACAATCGATGATTTCGCCAAGATCGATCTCCGAGTGGCAAAGATCGTTAATGCCGAGCGAGTAGAAGGCGCCGATAAATTGCTGAGACTCACCCTGGATATCGGAGCGGAACAGCGCACCGTATTCGCCGGCATTAAATCTGCCTACGACACCGAACCACTCAAGGGTCGCCTGACTATAATGGTGGCTAATCTTGCACCGCGCAAGATGAAATTCGGGATATCCGAAGGGATGGTGCTGGCCGCGGGTGATGGTAACGATGGACCTTATCTGCTTGCCCCCGATGAAGGCGCGCTGCCGGGAATGAAAGTCAAATAGCATATGACGAGCCCTGGAAACACCGCTTCCGGGCTTAATGCAGGGCTGACGGTTCACGCCTGAGTCGAGCAATTTGAATATCACCAGATCCGGCGAAACGCGATCAGACTTACCTCATTGCGCCGATTCCGGTTCATTCAATAAAACGAGAAGATAACCCTGGCAGCTTTCCATGCTCTGTATAAACCACGGATATACGCGCCCGCAACGCGCGCAAACGCATAGAAGATACATGGCAAAGCGTTAAATTTGATTCCTCCAATACCATCTTGTTGTCCGCGCGGTTACTATCAGTAACATGGAATGCTATGATGTAGTAACTTGTATTTCGCAATATATTAAGATAAACTACAGTTACTTGTTGATTGCAAGTTAAGATAGGCTCTATTAATTGCGGAGATTTGATAATGATACTTTACCAATTCGAGCGTACGTGGGGCAACCCAAATCTCAGCCATTTCTGTTGTAAGATAGAA
>CAJDUY010000100.1_pt1 | contig 12336 bp, 14 predicted proteins | sample 7390911 | NCBI WGS metagenome assembly CAJDUY01 (sample SAMEA7055686, study PRJEB34461) | soil metagenome | biome: terrestrial ecosystem; feature: Peninsula; material: soil | place: Antarctica | collected 2016 | reverse complement strand
ACGAACGTAACGCCTGGGGCAATACAGCGGGCGACGTCGTGCAGCCATCCGAAATCAACGACCTCAGAAAATAGCACCAAGGAGAAAACCATGGCAGCAGTACATGATCACGATATAGGACACGCGCACGATCATCATCCCAGCGGCATGATGCGCTGGATGGCGACAACCAACCACAAAGACATCGGCACGATGTATCTCTGGTTCAGCTTCATGATGTTCCTGACAGGGGGCGTGATGGCGCTGACGATCCGGGCTGAGCTGTTTCAGCCTGGCATACAGATCGTCAACCCTGACTTTTTTAACCAGCTAACTTCGCTGCATGGCCTAGTGATGGTTTTCGGCGCCATCATGCCGGCCTTCGTCGGATTCGCCAACTGGCAGATACCGATGATGATCGGGGCGCCCGACATGGCTTTTGCACGGATGAATAACTGGAGTTTCTGGCTGCTGCCCCCAGCAGCGCTGCTGCTGATATGTTCGTTCTTCGTGCCGGGCGGTGCTGCGGCGGGGGGCTGGACGATTTATCCGCCTCTGTCGGTGCAGATGGGCATGGGCATGGATATGGCCATTTTTGCGCTGCATATTATGGGTGCGTCCTCCATTATGGGATCGATCAACATCATCACCACCATCCTCAATATGCGGGCACCGGGCATGACGCTGATGAAAATGCCGCTGTTCGTCTGGACCTGGCTTATCACCGCTTATCTACTGGTCATGGTAATGCCGGTGCTGGCGGGTGCAGTCACCATGCTGCTGACCGACCGCAACTTCGGCACCAACTTCTTTAATGCAGCGGGGGGCGGCGACCCGGTGCTGTTCCAGCATGTTTTCTGGTTCTTCGGTCATCCGGAAGTCTATATTATGATTTTACCGGCATTCGGCATCGTCTCAGAAATCATCCCGACTTTCGCGCGCAAACCATTATTCGGCTATTCGTCGATGGTGTATGCCACCGCTTCCATCGCCATCCTGTCTTGCATCGTCTGGGCGCACCACATGTTCACGGCCGGCATGCCGGTAACAGGGCAGTTGTTCTTTATGTACGCCACCATGCTGATTGCAATACCAACTGGGGTGAAAGTGTTTAATTGGACTGCCACCATGTGGCGCGGCTCCATGACTTTCGAGACCCCCATGTTGTTCGCTATCGGCTTCATTTTCCTGTTTACCATCGGCGGATTCAGTGGTGTGGTATGTGCAATCGTGCCGATCGATATTCAGGTGCAGGATACTTACTATGTGATTGCGCACTTTCACTATGTGCTGGTATCGGGCGCGCTTTTTGCGATATTCGGTGGGGCCTACTACTGGATGCCGAAATGGACCGGACACATGTATGATGAGACGCTGGGCAAATGGCATTTCTGGCTTTCGATGTTCTTTTTCAACCTCACCTTCTTCGTGCAGCACTTTCTGGGGTTGGCGGGCATGCCGCGCCGGGTCCCCGACTATGCGCTGCAGTTTGCCGATTTCAACATGATTTCCAGTATTGGTGCCTTTGGTTTCGGCTTCAGTCAGCTACTGTTCCTCTACGTCTTGCTGAAGTGCATTCGTGGCGGAGAGAAAGCGTCAGCCAAACCTTGGGAAGGGGCGACCACGTTGGAATGGACGTTGCCATCGCCGCCCCCCTACCATAGCTTCGAGACACCGCCGGTTTTCAAATAACAGCAGCAGGCGCGTTTAACAGGTACGATATGTCAGCAGAAGATGCGGAACGAAGGCGTGGAGCAATCAGAACGGCGCTGATTCTGCTGGCTATCGTTGTGGGACTTTTTTTAGCGGTCGTCTTAAAGCACTGGGAATGAACGTAGCGCAACCCAATTCGGTGATGCTGAAAAAACTTCTCATCGTTACAGTAGCGATGTTTGGTTTTGGTTTTGCATTGGTACCGTTTTATGAAAAGATTTGCGAAGTTACCGGAATCAATAATTTGTTGAATGCGGATACGCTGGCGGAAAATACGCAAGTAGATACCAGTCGCTGGGTAACAGTACAGCTGGACGCCAATACTCGCGGACTGCCATGGCAATTCAAGCCGCTACAATCCAGCGTGCGCGTGCATCCTGGCGAGCTAACGCAGGTGATGTATGAAGTCAGGAATAACTCGAATCGCGAAATCAATGGTCAGGCGATACCGAGCTACAGTCCACAACTGCTCGCCAAGTATCTAAAAAAACTTGAGTGTTTTTGTTTCAGTAAACAAGTGTTGAAGCCGAATGAGGTGAGACAGATGCCGGTTCAATTTTTGATTGAACCCGGGTTTCCTGCTGATTTCGATACTGTCACCATTTCTTACACATTCTTTGAGCTTGGAAGTGATAACGCTGCGGATGCTGCAGACGGCGAAGCGAGCCAGGGTTGAAAGACGACAGCGAAAGGCCGAATAAGGGAACATTCATACAGGCAATGAAAGCTGTATCCTGGGCTTTTTTTGGTGTACGAAAACATACTGATCACGACCATGATGCCGCGACATTGACAATGGGGCAGGTGGTTATTGCTGGCCTCGTTGGAGCGGCGCTGTTTGTGATTGCTGTGCTATTGCTGGTTAAATTTGTAACAAGTTAGAAATCAATTAAATCATACGTGGGAGAAAGAGCATGAGCCAAGAAGCAGGTCACGGTCACTATTACGTTCCAGCCCCATCGGCCTACCCAATCATCGGGTCTACGGCGTTGTTATTCATGGGGTTCGGTGCGGCGTTTTCAGTCAATAGAATGCCACTTGGCTATGGCCTGCTGGCAATCGGTTTTGCCATACTCATATACATGCTTTTCGGCTGGTTTGGCACCGTGGCGCGGGAAAGCGAAAGCGGCAAATTCAGCAAGCAGGTAGGTGATTCGTTCCGTTGGGGGATGAGCTGGTTCATTTTTTCCGAAGTCATGTTCTTCGCTGCTTTCTTCGGTGCGCTATTTTATATGCGGGTTTTCTCGATTCCCTGGCTTGCCGATCTGGAGCATAAAATACTTTGGCCAGATTTTACAGGTATTTGGCCCACCGCTGGCCCGGGGATCACCGATAAGTTCATGCCCATGGGACCGTGGGGTCTTCCGGCGATCAATACTCTCATATTGCTGATGGGCGCTCAAGCTGAACAAGCGCGGGCAACTCAAGCTGGGATTGTTTTTGACATTTGCTCTGGGATTCCTCTTTGTCGGCCTGCAGGCATATGAATATGGCCATGCCTATTCCGACCTCAACCTCAAGCTCACAACGGGAGCTTATGGCGCGTCATTTTACATGTTGACAGGTTTTCACGGCTTCCATGTGACGCTGGGTTCCATCATGCTTTTCGTCATATGGTGTCGGGTGATGGCAGGCCATTTTACGCCTGAGAATCATTTTGGCTTCGAGGGTGTCGCGTGGTACTGGCACTTTGTGGACGTGGTCTGGCTCGGGCTGTTTATATTCGTTTATTGGCTGATATAAATATATCTAGGCAAACCATTAATCGCTAAGTGGGATAAAACCCAAATAAGTTCCCAGCATCAGTAGGCCGAACAGAAACAACGACAAGCCAATACGAAGAGTCAAGGATCGGACAGCGCGTGTACCCTGTCCTTTATCCTTGACCATGTAATACAAGGCGGATGCCAGGCTGGCGAGTATGAGAAACAGAAATAGTACAACAACGATTTTCAAGATTAATTCCAGTTATTGTTTGACTCGGGAACAAGTTTAGCGGAGTTCTGCACACTATCCAATGACTATTTCAGGCTGGCGGTTCACGCCGCGATTATGGTCAACAGTAGCTGCAGCAGTAGCCATAGTGATAATGTTGCAACTTGGCAATTGGCAGCTTTCCCGGGCGCAGGAAAAAGAATCGAGACAAGAGCGGCTCGATCTGCTCTCGCAGCAACCGGCAATAGCGTTGCCTACAGTGCCGGTCAAGCTTGAGGATTTTCAATACCGTCGTGTTGAAGCACGTGGGACGTATGTGCCGATACATACGATATATCTTGATAACAAAATATATCGAGGCATTGCTGGTTACCACATCGTCACGCCGTTAAGAATCGGCACAAGTTCGATGCATGTTCTGGTTAACAGGGGTTGGGTGGCCGCAGACCTTGATCGCAGCAAGTTACCCAGGGTTCCTGCTTCGGATGGTCCAATAGTTGTATCAGGTATTGCGACGACAGCGATACAGAAAACGCTGGAGCTTTCCAAAGAATTGGTATCGGGCCAAGTATGGGAAAACCTGGATCTGGAACGTTATCGCAACGCTACGGGACTTTTGCTGCAGCCAGTGATGATACTGCAGCAAGACGAGATCGAGGATGGTCTGGTGCGTCATTGGCCACGGCCGGATTCGGGTTCCGGCAAGAACCTTGGTTATGCGTTTCAATGGTTCGCAATGGCACTGGCCGTATTGATTATTTACTTGGTGTTAAGTGTCAAACGAGAGCGCTCCGAAAACAAATAGGCGTACGCTGATTTTATTGCTGGTGTTGCTGTGCGCGCCGGTTATTGCTTCTTATCTGCTTTATTTTTGGGAAATCAGGCCTGCCAGCATCAATTATGGTGAATTATTGAAAGTGAAGCCTATGGTGGGTACAGGATCGAATCAACTTGATAACACCATTTTTCGCATTCGTCAGCTACGGGGAAAATGGGTATTGCTGACGGTGGATTCAGGGAAATGCGATGAGCAATGCCAGAAGAAATTATATTACATGCGTCAAGTACGCTTAGTTCAAAACAAGGAAATGAATCGGGTAGAACGGGTGTGGCTGATCGATGATGGTGAGGCGCCCGACCCCAAAATTTTGAATGAGTATAAGAATAGCTGGTTTATCAGCGCAAAAGGTAGCGAGATGCTGGGCTCGATTCCCGCAGGAATATCGCAACATGATCATATTTACCTTATTGATCCCATGGGAAATATTATGATGCGTTTTCCCAAGAACCCGGATCCTGCGAAAATGGTAAAAGATCTTAAGCGATTGCTTCAGGTATCCCAGATGGAGCACGCAATGGGTTCGGCTGACACGAAACATTGAGATACACTGGCTGATTCCATGTAATGAAGAAGAAGGTCTTAAGTATTTTGCTTTGGTTCCCCAAAATCGGTTATGAGCAGGCATTTCACCTGCGATGGATTAGGAGATAAAAAATATGGCTACTAATTTGGCTTGGCAACAAACCACATCACGTATGCAGGAATTTTATAGATTGACCAAGCCGAGGGTCGTCTCACTTATCGTTTTCACGGCGTTTATCGGCATGTTTCTTGCTGTTCCCGGTGCTGTTCCGTTAAATGCGCTGATATTTGGCACGCTGGGAATTGCCCTCGTAGCGGGTGCAGCTGCGGCGGTAAACTGCCTGGTGGAACAAAAACTCGATGCGGTTATGGCACGCACACGCGGCAGGCCTTTGCCGCGGGGTAAAGTTACTTCACCGGAAACTCTTTTTTTTCTGGCGCTGATCGGTGGATCAGGATTATTGATCCTTCACCAGTTGGTAAATCCGCTGACCATGTGGCTTACCTTCGGCACCTTCGTCGGTTACGCAATCATCTATACAGTGATACTGAAGCCCATGACTCCGCAGAACATCGTTATAGGCGGCGCTTCCGGTGCCATGCCGCCCGTATTGGGCTGGGCAGCTGTAACCGGCGAAGTAACCGCCGACGCGCTACTGCTGTTTCTTATAATCTTCGCGTGGACTCCGCCTCATTTCTGGGCTCTGGCGCTCTACCGCAAGCTGGAATATGCGAAAGTTGGAATGCCAATGCTGCCGGTAACCCACGGTGACAAATTTACCCGTTTGCACGTGCTGCTCTACACATTCATACTCATTGCCGTGACATTGATGCCTTACGCCACGCAAATGAGTGGACTCATTTACCTTGTCGGTGCACTAGTACTAGACGCCGTGTTTCTGTATTACGCAGTAAAAATCTATCTTGATTACAGCGATGAAATCGCCCGAAAGGCTTTTCGTTACTCGATCTTTTATTTAGCAGCACTGTTTGTCGTATTACTGGTAGACCATTACATTCGGTTCTGAGCGGTCTCGATGAAGCATCGCAATTTGTCGGCGGCTCTGGTATGGGCGGCGGTACTCTTTTTGACGGGTTGCGGCAATACCGGAAAGCCAGCATTCCTTTCAACGGATATTACCGGTGCCGATTTTGGCAAGGGTTTCAAGCTAGCTGATCATACGGGCAAAATTCGCTCTCTTGATGACTTCAAGGGCAAAGCGATAGTGCTATTTTTTGGTTATACGCACTGTCCCGATATATGTCCTGCCACCATGGGGGAACTCACCGGTGCCCTGCAAAAACTTGGCAAGGATGCGGCGCGTGTGCAAGTATTGTTCGTCACGGTCGACCCCGAGCGGGACACCCCCGCGGTGCTCAAGCAATATTTGTCAGCATTCAATCCGACGTTTTTGGGTTTATCCGGTGACGCGCAAGCAACCAGGGATATCGCCAACGAGTTTAAGGTTGTTTATCAAAAGCAGATAGGAAAGTTGCCGGACCACCACACCATGGATCACTCCAGTGGCGCATATATTTTTGATCCAAAAGGAAAGATTAGACTATATGTGAGCAACGGCGCAGGTACAGATATCTTTGTTCAAGATATCGCTGAATTACTCAGAACATCCGGATAGCAACCAACATAGAGCGAAAAAGCAGGAGTCGAACCGAACGGGAATTTATGTCCTTTCAAGGACTATGATGTTTTATAGAGAAACTAAGGAAACAATTTTCCGGGATTCAGAATATTACAGGGGTCAAATACGCGTTTGATTTCTTTCATCAACGCTAGGGTTGTCGCATCGATCTCCTTGGTAACATAGGCACGTTTCTCGGAACCCACTCCGTGCTCACCTGACAATGTACCTTTGAGTCTTATCACGAGATCGAACATCTCATTCAGGCACTTCTCCGCACGATCCATCTCATCGGCGACATCAGGATTGACCAGCAGATTCACATGAATATTCCCATTACCAGCGTGACCGAAATTCACGTTGGTGATACCGTATTTGCAGCTCAGTTGCGCTAATCCGTCCAGAAATTCCGGCAATGTTGAAACAGGCACTACGACATCCTCGTTAATCTTTTTTGGCGCTATGTCGCGCAACAATGGGGATAATGTCTTGCGAGCCAGCCATAAAGTGGCAGCATCCACTGCCTCCTCCGCATGAATCAGTCCTGAATTACGGCACGCGGAAAAAACCGACGCACGGTATTCCGAAATAAAACGGGCGGGTCCATCAACTTCTATCATCAGCATGGCACAGGTGCTCGCAGGCAGCATGTCTGGAAAGCGGCTACGTATCAGGTTGAGTGCACCTGAATCGAGGAACTCAAGCGCACTGGGGGTCTGAGGAAGTGCCATGATCTGAAGTATCGCCAACGCACAACTCTTGACATCACGATAATGTGCGGTAAGTCCGCTACGGGCCTCAGGTAACGGAGTGAGCTTAAGCGTTGCTTCAATGATAACGGCGAGCGTCCCCTCGGAACCGATCAGAAGTCGTGTGAGATCGTAGCCTACTACGCCTTTGGTGGTATAGCAGCCTGTCTTGATAAGCTCACCTCCTCCAGTCACGGCCTTCAGCCCCAGCACATGGTCACGCGTCGTTCCATATTTCACGGCATGAGGGCCGCCTGCGGAGGTAGCGAGATTTCCACCTATACTTGAGTAGGCAGCACTGGAAGGATCGGGCGGCCAAAAAAAACCATAGGGCTTAGCAGCATCCTGTACTGACTGGTTGAGAACGCCCGGCTCCGCCACAATCACACGATTGGCGGGATCGACTGCAACAATGCGCAGCATACGTTCCAGAGACAATGCCACTCCACCTTGCTCCGGGAGACTTCCTCCCGAGGTACCGGTGCCACGCCCGCGCGGCGTAAGCGGGATCCTATATTCATTGCAAAGCGCTACGATCGCCTGCACCTCCCCCGCTGAAACGGAAAATACCACCGCATCGGGAGGAAAAATCTTCCGGCTATTGTCGTAGGCGTAGGCATAACAATCAACCGGATCCGTAAGCAATCGATCGAACGGCAAAAGATTCCGGAGCCGGGAGATGAAGCTAAGCGGGAGCATCTGGAAGCAACATAAACGTTCTGCCCCAATGTTCGGGATTCCCCCAATGAATAATAAATTTCTCCACTATAAAATCTCGGCAATCCGCGCGAACGAGATCGCTGACTCTAACCCCCCAATCCGAAAAAACGTAGGTTTCAGTGCTGATATTCGTAACAACAGCACTCAACCCTGGTACTCAAATACCTTCACCACTTTCTTTACCCCAGTGGTTGAACTGGCAATCTCTACAGCACTCTGCGCCTCCTCTCGTTTTACCAGCCCTAGCAGATAAACGACGCCGCTCTCTGTAACGACTTTCACATGATTGATTTGAAATTTGCCCGCATCCAAAAAGCGGCCCTTGACTTTAGATGTAATCAACCCATCATTACTGCGGGACATGAACGAGCTAATTCCGGCTACCGCAATCTCGTTGGTAATATCGCGCACATTTTCCACACCCATAACAAGGTTGCCAATCTCCTTCTTTATACTCTCAGAGGGAACCTCCCCGGTAAGCAACACGTTACGATTAAAGCTCGTTACATTAACATGAACGTCACCACCAAATTTCCCGCTGATACGTTGTCCACCCCGCATTTCAATACCTTCATCCTCCACGAAAATGCCACCTGTACGCCGATCTTGAGATACCGCCACGCCTGCCCCAACACCGGATACTATGCCAGTCGCAATTAACAGGGCACACCCAGGAAGGAATGGAAACAGCAATATCAATACAAACAACCGCCAACTCAAACTTCTCATCAATTTCCTCCCAAACAATAAATAATCAACCGTGTGTTCCGCCGTTATTCACCAAAGGCATCCTTAATCCATTCTATATCCTCACCGCTGCACCCGGATAGCAACACTACATCAAAGCGGCACGGGGGAGTGGTTTTCAGGCCGGCAAGATAATGCCGCGCCGTACGCAACAATTTTGTTTGTTTAACCGAAGTAACGCTAGCTGCCGCGCCACCGAAGACTGAACTGCTGCGCAACCGCACCTCCACGAATACCAACGTTTCCCCATTACGCATGATGAGATCGATTTCGCCAAAACGACAACGGTAGTTTCTTTGAAGCAAAACAAGGTGCCGTTGCAGAAGAAAGTGTTCCGCACACCGCTCGGCTTCGCTGCCGTTCATAACGAAGCGCCCAGATAATTCCCGCTGACATGAAACAGCGCCACTAAAGAAAAATGATCAATCATTGTATGGTATACAGTGTCAATCCCCGGCGAATTCATCGTCTTTCTATCACGTATTTGCGTTATAGAACACGGGCGAATGGTTTGCTACCGCAAAGGCCAATAGCTAATCGCTGTTATTAGCCTCTGCATTCTTAAGGGAGCACACTCCGAGCGATCAAAGGATTAGCGTCCTAGCTCTATCCAGATCCCATTTTACAGCGCCACGGCGATATGATCATAAACTTTGTAATCAAGTTTCCGTTGGGAGTTTTCACCTGCCGAAATCGAAAGATAATGATAGAAAAATATCGCAATTATCAAATAGCCACAATTGCTATACCCTCCTCCGAACCGCTCCCGCGAACGGCACGCAACAACAGATCAGTTTCCAAGCGAATGGAGAAAACCAACAGGTTACCTTATAGTGCGGCGATTCTCCGCAGATAAATCGAAACAAAATACATCACAAGAACATGATATCCACCAGCACCTTATATATCGTCGCCACACCCATCGGAAATCTGCGCGACATTAGCCTGCGAGCGCTGGATATACTAGCGGCGGTGGACGTAATCGCCGCGGAAGATACTCGCGTTACCGCGCATCTACTGGCGCATCACTCCATCACAAAAAAGATGGTGGCCTTGCACCAGCACAACGAGCGCGCAACGGCAAAGAAAATCGTGAATTTGCTTGCCCAGGGTAATTCCGTTGCCCTTGTTACCGATGCAGGCACACCGGGTATATCCGATCCCGGAGTCATACTGGTAAACATGGTGCGAGACAATGGCTACAAGGTGGTGCCAATTCCTGGCGCTAACGCGGCAATATGCGCCCTGTCCGCGGCGGGAATAGCTGCGCCCCATTTCCTGTTTTACGGTTTTCTCCCCGCCAGTGCCGGGCAACGCAGACGCCAGATTGAGGAATTAAAATCGCAGCCATACACCCTCGTGTTTTACGAAACGCCTCACCGCATTCTCGAGTGCGTGGCCGCTCTGGCTGAAGTGCTAGGTACGCATCGTCAACTCGTTATCGCCAGAGAACTGACAAAATTATTTGAGACCATACACATTTGCACCCTGGATAATGCGCTCGCATGGTTGCAAGCTGACACTAACCGTCAAAAAGGCGAATTCGTACTGCTTTTATCCGGAGCGGAAATTCAGGAAGAAAAGGGGCTTAGTGATCAAGCCCAACACACGCTGAAGAACTGCCGCTGAAACAAGCAGTCAGACTTTCCATGGACATAACCGGCGAAAGTAAAAATATGCTATATACGCAGGCGTTAGCGCTAAAGGAGGAGTCTTATAAAAAATAAGAAGACGACTCCCGTCCGTGCAGCGCCTAAATCTCCTGACGGAAGGTGATGCGCAGAACGCTCAGTAAATGATCGATTGCCGGCTGCCATCTTTGATACCCCATGGGTCTTCGGTTATAATCGATATGTCGCATAGTTACAGCTAACCGGTTCTTGCGAACGTGGGTAGCCCCCACTGAAATCTAAATCTTTTTGGAGATATCGACTATGAAAACACCTGCTACTTTTTATCATGCTGGCTGTCCTGTATGTGTCGAGGCTGAGCGTCAGATTGCTGATGCGCTGGATCCCGCTCGCTATGATGTAGAGCTTGTACATCTCGGCGAGCACGCGGATCGTATCGCAGGTGCCGAGGCGGCTGGCGTGAAATCGGTGCCGGCGATCGTAATCAACGGAGCACCTTTCCATATTAACTTTGGCGCTCCGCTTTCGGCATTGAAGTCCTAATTGCGGAGAATGGCGGACGGATATGTCCGCCATTTCCGCAAGATCCATTGCTCATGTGTACAACAGATCAGACTGACAAAGTTTTCATACCGGAATTTAAACCGGTACACCACTATCTTTAAAGTTCGTTTATTCCTTGAGTTAGGGAATTCCTGAGATGACGGGCTGTCCGGCAATGATGAGATGTCCGATATCGATCAAGAGCGTGATAGTGCCGTCATATGTGAGTCGAATATATATTGCTTTCCTCCTCAACATGGCCTGGCGCCATGGGTCAACGACATTACCGCAGGAGAAATAATGGAACTCATTCTATGGCGTCACGCGGAAGCTGAGGACGGTGTGCCTGACAGCGCACGCGAACTTACCGACAAAGGACTAAAACAAGCGCAGGTTATGGCTGAATGGCTAAAACCACGATTGCCAAAAAACCTGCGCATTATAGTTAGCCCCACCAAGCGCACTCAGCAGACCGCAGCGGCACTTGACGACGATTACGAAACCGTTAGGGAAATTGGACCAGGCGCTTCGGCAAAATCAATTCTCGCCGCTGCCGGCTGGCCGGATGCTAAAGGCGCGGTTGTAGTCGTAAGCCATCAGCCTACACTGGGAGAAGTCGCGGCCTTTCTGATGTCCGGCGACCCTGTGGGGTGGAACGTACGGAAAGGCGCAATATGGTGGTTTAGTTACAAAAAAAAGGGAGACGTTGGGGAAATAGTCCTACACACTAGCATTTCCCCAGATATGTTGTAGTTGGTTCGTAATTGATTTCAATATTTTGACTCGTGCGCGATCAGCAAGGGTGCGGGTTGACGACTTTAGTCGTCTGCACCCCGCTGCGTTAACCCACCTACTTTCAGTAGGTGGTAGTTCGTCGTTCCTGAAAAACCTTCACAACCCTTATAAATAAATAAGGTAATCCCCCGGCTATGCCGGGGGACTCATTAAGGTTTGACCGTGTGAAGCGGTCAGCCTGATTCTTTTAGCTCGACCAAAAGCTAGGAGAATCAAATGAGAGATTACCAGAGTCTGAGCCATACGACATGGGACTGTAAGTACCATGTCGTGTTTATACCGAAGATGCGGAAAAAAGCGATATTTGGGGCGATCCGCAAGCACCTTGGGAAGGTACTGCACGAGTTGGCGGTGCAGAAGGGCTGCCAAATCGTGGAAGGGCACTTGCAGCCTGACCATGTGCATATGTGTATCAGCATTCCACCGAAGCACGCGGTATCGTATGTAGTAGGTTATATCAAGGGCAAGAGTGCGATCTCAATAGCGAGGAGATTCATGGGCCGTGCCAGGAATTTCACGGG
>CAJDUY010000035.1_pt1 | contig 12384 bp, 8 predicted proteins | sample 7390911 | NCBI WGS metagenome assembly CAJDUY01 (sample SAMEA7055686, study PRJEB34461) | soil metagenome | biome: terrestrial ecosystem; feature: Peninsula; material: soil | place: Antarctica | collected 2016 | reverse complement strand
TCAATAACTTCGACTGAGCCCTTCGCAAGGGTTACCATGACGAATCAACCAATGAGTTTTTCCGAGGCCAAATACAGTACCAGGAAGAAGCGCACGCGGCGTGACATCTTTCTATCCAGGATGGAACAGGTGGTGCCGTGGAGCCGGCTTATCGCCATCATCAAGCCGTATTACCCCAAGAGCGGCAAACGCGGGCGTCCGCCGCTAGGCATCGAACGCATGCTACGCATGTATTTCATCCAGCAATGGGATGGACTTGCCGATGTAGCCGTAGAAGACGCTATTTATGATAGTCAGGCCCTGCGCAGATTCTGCGGCATCGGCCTGGCTGTTGCATCGGTACCGGACAGCACCCCATTGATGGACTTTCGTCACTTGCTGGAAAAGAACGCACTACCGCAAGCCATGCTGCAAGAGGGCAACGCACTGCTCAAAGCGCGTGGATTGCTGATGAATCAAGGCACGCTCATTGACGCCACGCTGATCGCTGCCCCCCGTTCAACCCAGAACAAGCCTCGTGCGCGCGACCCTGAAATGCGCCCGGCCAAAAAAGGCAATCAATGGCACTTCGGCATGAAGGCCCCCATCGGTGTTGATGCGCAATCAGGCTGGGTACACCCCCTCGTGAGCACCGCCGCCCATGTCAGCGAGGTGAGTCAGACCGCCAACTTGCTGCACGGTGAAGAGACGTGTGTGGGAGCGGACGCGGGCTACGCAGGCGCCGCCAAGCGTGAAGAAGTGCGAACCCAACTACAAGGCAAAGCACACGCATTGAAATGGCGCATTGCCAAACGCAGAAAGCCGATTAAGCAAATGCCTGAGTGCTGGCAAAAGGATCTGGCGCTGGCCTATGAGAAACTCAAAGCCAGTATCCGGACCAAGGTCGAGCATCCGTTCCACATCGTCAAAAACATCTTCAAACACAAGAAGACCCGCGCTACAAGGGAATCGGCAAAAATGATGCGCAGCTCAATAGGCTATTTGCCTTGAGTAATCTATACAGGGTCAGGTGCAAGTTGTTCCCATGATTCAGGAAATGGGTAGAAAAGCCGCAAAACATAAGCATAACCGGAAAAAATGAAGAGAAAACTTCGCATTTAACTAAAAACTGAACGTGGCGATACGAGCGGGTGCCGCAATTCTTGCGCTGTCACTGCCGGTTGCGCAAAAATTCATTTGATCGGCGTTTCATTAGCCGCGAACCTTGCGAGCGAAACCAATCTCCATCCATTTTTTGATACGGTTGGCATCGCCGATGCGGGAATTTTTTCCCCAGGAATCAAGCAACACAATAATAACCGGCTTACCAATTATTTTCGCTTGCATCACAAGGCACCGGCCGGCTTCGCTAAGAAAGCCCGTTTTTGATACACCAATATCCCAATTCCCGCTACGCACCAAGTTGTTGGAATTGGTAAACTGCAAGCTACGGTCGTCTTCGGCGGAAGCCACTGCGTGCGAAGCGGTAGTAGAAAATTCACGGATGATGTCGTAATCATCTGCGGCATCAACCATTTTTGCCAGGTCGCGCGCGGTTGAAACATTGGCGCTATTCAATCCGGTAGAATCAACAAAATAACTGTTGCCCATGCCAAGTTCGAATGCCTTCTGGTTCATCGCTGCAACAAATGCATTTATGCCGCCAGGATAAGCACGCCCCAGTGCCGCGGCAGCGCGATTCTCGGAAGACATCAGCGCCAATCGCAGCATTTCCTGACGAGGAAGACTTGTTCCTACTCGCAAGCGGGAGCGGGTGTTCTTAAGGACATCTATGTCGACAGGTTCGATGACGATTTCCTCAGTCAGCGGGAGTTGCGCATCAAGTACTACAATTGCTGTCATCAGCTTCGTAATGGAAGCGATCGGCATTACGGTATCTGCGTTCTTGTCGAATAAAATGCGCCCATGCTGTGCGTCCAGGATAAACGCAGCCTGTGACCTGAGATTCAACCCCCTCTCCTGAGCAAAAACACCGCTACTCAATACCAGCATGGCGCAAGCTGCAAGGATCATTTTTTTCATTTGTCTTTATCCATTGAGAAAATTTATCCGCCGCCTGCGGATCGGGAGAATAATACCGGATAAATTAACAAATATCAGGAGATAGGGAAAGGACTTTATGTTAATTATTACTGCAAAATGGCGATGCTTTTGCTAGTTATACCATGATGGCCAGGCATGGTGTCGCCTACATTTATCAGGAGCAGGAATTTTAGCTCAGAAAATCAATGGGAAAAAGAGAAATCTGCGTTACCGGCCAGGTCGGGGTTGGTGGGCGGATGATCACAGTTCAGGTGTAGTTTCTCATTCAGCTCATCAGCAACTGGCGGCCTTCGGCAAGCGCCTGCGAAGCACTTTCCGGTGGCAGCGGCCGTGAAAAATAATAGCCCTGCATCTCATCGCAACTGTGATGTACCAGAAAATCCAGCTGCGCCTTGGTTTCCACGCCCTCTGCCACCACCTTTAGTTCCAGGCTATGGGCGAGATTGATCATTGCCAAGGTGATTTTTGCGTCGTCCGGATCGGTGGTAACATCCCGGATGAAAGTACGGTCGATCTTGAGTATATCGAGCGGAAACCGCTTGAGGTAGGCAAGACTTGAGTAGCCAGTGCCGAAATCATCCATTGAGATCTGCACACCAAAGGCTTTCAGGTTTTGCAACGCATTGACAGCTGTTTCGGCCTCTTTCATCAATACCGATTCAGTCAGCTCAAATTCCAGCAGACGAGGATTGATTCCGGTGATCTTCAGGGTTCTTCCGATAACGGAATCGAGGTCTTGTTGCTGAAACTGTCGTGCCGATAGATTGATAGAGATCGGATGCAGGACCAAGCCCTCGCCCTGCCATTTCTTTATCTGTTCACAGACTGTACGCACTATCCATTCGCCAACCGGCACAATCAGCCCGGTATCTTCGAGAATCGAGATGAATTGCAACGGCGGTACCAGGCCACGCGCCGGATGGTGCCAGCGCAACAGTGCTTCAAAGCCGGTGATCGCACCGCTGACCAAACTTACTTTTGGCTGATAGTGTAATACGAATTCATGCCGTGCCAGCGCGCCGCGTAGTTGCGTTTCCATCTTCAGGCGCGCTACCGCGCGCTCGTTCATCTGTGGCAGATAAAACTGATAAATTGCAGGCCCGTGTTCCTTGGCCTGAAACATCGCGGTGTCGGCATTCCTGAGCAGGCTGTCTGCGTCCGCACCATCTCCGGGGTAGATGCTGATACCGAGGCTGGCAGAAATGTAAATTTCCTGACCTTCCAGCTCGAATACCAACGAGAGCGCAGTAGTCACTTTCTCCGCCACTACAGTTGCGTCCTCGGCATGGGCCAGATTGGAAAGAATGAATGCGAACTCGTCTCCTCCCAGGCGCGCGACCGTATCGCCCGAACGCACGCATTCCTGCAGCCGTTGCGCGACCTTGACAAGCAGCTTATCGCCAATGCTGTGGCCCATCGTGTCATTGACAATTTTAAAACGGTCGAGATCAGCAAACACAACCCCGATTCGCCCCCGGTTGCGCTGCGCTTGCTCCATCGCCTGCCCGAGGCGGTCGAGAAACAGGCTGCGGTTAGGCAGTCCCGTCAAGGGGTCGAACTGGGCCAGGAAGGTAAGCCTATCCTCGGCGCTTTTACGATCAATCGCTGTCGCAAGAACATTGGCGAGACTTTGCAGAAAACTGATGCTGTCCAGCGTAAAACGAAGCTCGTCGCGGGAATAGGAACCCAGCACACCATAGGGGCCGCCAGCTCCGGAGATAGGCACATCGACCCCGCTGCGTATACCATGAGTCCTGAGGATCTCAGAGGGTTTGAAACGGGTCTCGATGCGAAAATCCTCCACGAGGACGGGTTCAAGGTTCGCGAGAACAAACCGGTTTTGTGTATTCTCACCGGTGGTAGATATGTGATGGCCAATCCACCCGTCTCGCCAACCCGAACCTGCCTTAAGTATGAAGGAATGTTTATCAGGTGTAAGCTGAAGAGCCTTGCAGAAATCAGCCGTGAGACCTTTGCATGTAATCACCGCCGCCTGGTCCCAGAGCTCGTCCAGATCAGTACTGGCGAGCGCCTGTTGCCCGAACGCTGCAATAAGACCCTGCTGCATGGCATGTTGCTGTATTGCCAGTTCGGCCTGTTTCCGCTTGGTGATGTCGATCGCAGTACCCACCACCTTCAGCTCATTGCCCCTCATACCCCATGTTACTGCTTTGGCGATATGAAGATAACGTACGTTTTCATATGCGTGCAGAATCCGCAAAACTATTTGCCCCCGCCCGTTCTCCGCGCTGATTCTTTCCAGCTGCGCTTCCTGATTGGGCAGATCATCGGGATAAATATAGGATTTCCAGATTTCATAAGTAATCGCACGCTCACGTGGAGCACCGTAGAGCTCATACATGCGATCATCCCAGATGATCTCGTTGGTAACTGTATTCCATTCCCATATACCTATCGCCGCCGCTTCGGTGGCAAGAGAAAGACGGGTTCGTTCCTCCAGCAAGACCCGTTCTCTGCGAGTCGACTCGGCTCGAAGCCACACATTTTCTATGACTGTAGGTAACCGCTGAAGATAGCCAGCACTTTTTACCACATAATCAGCGGCCCCAAGTTTGAGAGATTGGCGTGCAATTTCTTCGTTTCCCTGTCCAGTAACGAGAATGATTGGAAGATCAAGTCCTCGTACCTGGCAAAGTTCCTTTAAAACATCAGTGACAGAAGCTCCGGGCAAGCGATAATCAAGTAGAAGAACATCCGTAACGAATTTCGGATTAGGCACCGCAAAACGATGCAGGACCTGCTCGGCTGTCTGGAGTGATTCAATGTGGAGATGTGGAGCGATGGAGGCAAGCTCCCGTTTCGTCAGATCGATATCATAAGCATTCGGCTCGACGTAGAGAACTCTCAGAGCGGCGGCTCGCCGGAACGTTTCTGTACGAAACTTATCGAGTGCGGCGCGCAGCACGAGAGCTAATGTCTCAAGAAAATTACTACGTTTTACGACGTAATCATCGGCACCCGCCCGGAGCAATGCCACCAAGGTTTCCTCGCTCCCCGAACCGGTTAGAACTACGACAGGTAGCGGCAGGCGCTTGCTGCGAACCTGGGCCAGCAAGGTCTTACCACTACCATCAGAGAGATTAAGATCAGTCAGGACCAAATCATAACGAGGAGGAGCACCCGGTTTGGCCGGCTCGACCGCCGCCGTTTCCAATGCAGCACCATAGATCGCATGGCATCGCTCCAGCCGTGCAAGCGCCTCGGCCAATGTAGAAACGACATCCAGTTGAATATCCGGCGCACGCCTCCGCAGCTCGATTTGCACAAGACTCGCATCTTGAGCATTATCCTCCAGATAGAGGACTCTCATTAATCGTACCTGGGAAGGGAGTGGATGTTGAGAACAGTCCAGTAAAGCTCGATTTGTCTGGCTACATCGATAAATTTATCAAAATCCACAGGTTTCACGATGTAGGAGTTTGCCCCAAGCGAGTAGGCTTCATGAATATCATGATCCTCAGCCGAAGAGGTAAGAATGACAACGGGAACAGTCCCAAAACCGGGATGCGCCCGGATGGCCCGCAAAACCTCAAGTCCACTAACCTTTGGTAATTTTAAATCAAGTAATATCACTGTGGGCACAGGCTCCCCCGCTGTCCATTTTGCAATGAAATCGAGTGCTTCCTGTCCGTCGCGCGCCACCTTGAGTGGATTCGCCAAATTGTGTCGGATAAAAGCGCGTCGCGTGAGATCCACATCCATCGGATTATCCTCAACGAGCAGTATTGGCAAAGCAATATTCATGGTTGCATGCTGGAAGCAAGTACTGGAACCGCTCTGGACAAAGGCAGTTCCAGGAAAAAAATTGCTCCGGCGCCCAACTGGCTTTCTGCCCAAACCCGCCCTCCTATTCGTTCCATGGCTTTGTGTACCATTGCAAGTCCGATGCCCGTACCCGGATACTCTTCCGCTCGGTGAAGGCGCTGAAATATCTCAAAAATTTTGCTGTAAAAGCGCATATCAAATCCAATGCCATTGTCGCGTATCGAGAGAACGCAGCGGCCACCCACAGCCTGTGCACGAATTTCTATGGCCGGTTCAGGTGTATATTTGGAAAACTTGATGGCGTTATCAATCAGGTTGCGCAATGCTATCGCGAGGCCCTCCGGATCGACACTTACATGAAAGCCGCCGACTTCGACAGTTAGGCGCACATCTTTAGAACCGGCGCGGCACTCCTCCAACAGATTGGATACGAAACCAGAGAGCTCTAAGGGTATTGTAGATGCTCCTCTCCGTTCGAGCCTTGAATATGCGAGCAGATCTTCAATTAAATCTGTCATATTTTTCGTTGCCGCTCGCACATTTTTCAGAAAACCCCGGCCTTCCTCATCGAGCTGCTGTTGGTAGTCCTCCAATAAAAGACGGCTGTAGCCGTCAATTCCGCGAAGTGGCGCCCTGAGGTCATGCGAGACGGAATAACAAAAATTTTCCAGTTCCTTGCTCTTGGCCAGCAACTGAGCGGTCCGCTCATCCACCTCGCGCTCAAGGTTTATCTTTGCACCTCGTAATGCTTCATCTGCATTTTTGCGCTCAGTGATATCTTGAATGACTAGAAATGCCAATTCCTTGCCATCACCGTAGTGTGAGAGGGATCCGGAATAGCTGAAGATACGATTCCAGTCTTTATCCATGCGCCTGAGCCGCAACTCCAAATCATGCAGGCGTCCATCCTTAAGAAGGCGTTTCAATGGCCATTGGTCAAATGGCAGAACAGTTCCCTCAACGGTCGAGAATTCATAGAATTGCTTGAAATGATGAAGATTGATTAATACACCTTCCGCACTGCCAATGTCGTGCATCTCCAGCGCCGCCGGATTCCAGTGCAACAGTTGACCTGTAAAGTCAGCGATAACAAGACCTTCTCTCATATTTTCCATTACCACTTGAAGCCGCCTCTCCGTTTCGCGGTGAGCCTTCTCCACCAACCTCTGCTCGTTTACGTCCGTATTGGTACCAAACCACTGCACCACATAGCCTTCTGAATTCTTTAACGGCTCCGCCCGGGTCAGGAATATCCGGAACTGTCCATCCGCGCCGCGTAATGGAAATTCCATGTCGAAGGCCTGCTCAGCGACCGTAGAATCGTTCCAGCACTTTATGACTTTAGGCAGCATCTCGGGATCGTGCACTTTTTGCCAGCCAAGACCCTCCATTTCTTCGCGCGTTGTACCTGTATAGTCATACCAGCGCTGGTTGTACCAGGATCTCGACCCATCAGCTTCTGCTATCCATGCGAGTTGCGGGATGGTGTTGGCCATGGTCCGAAACCGTGCTTCGCTCTCCCGTAGCGCTAGCTCGGCGCGACGGCGAACGGTGATGTCGAGAATCATTGCGAGAAACCCGATGCGGCCAGATTGCTCAAATAACTGCAGGTGAACTTCAACTGGATAACGCGTGCCATCAGCACGTAAATGAACGGTTTCAAAAATGAGAATTTCTTTCTCACCATGCAGAAGCAGATCGACCATGGTCCGGAATGACGCCTCGTCAAATTCTGGCTTGATATCCAGTGGCGTCATCATCCGCAGTATATCCATGCTATGGCCCAGATTACGCCGGGCACACCTATTCACATACTCAAAACGCAGGGTCTGAGCATCAAAAAGATAAACTTCGTTCAAACTCTGCTCTAGAATGCTGGCAATTCTGAAGTACGTTTTTTCGGTTTGTGGAGGCTCAGCCTCCCAACTAATCTCTGAGATACTTGCGATCATTCCTGCATGGCTTTTGATTGGAGATATCATTACGAAAACTTGGAGCTATTGACTCTACTTTTATCTAAAAAATAACTATGCATATCGCTACTACCGTTACAGGCGTTAAATTCAATCAACCCGCATGACCAGCTTATTATTTTTATCGCACCGTTCGTCGTATCTGGCGAACATGATTTGTTCCGCTGTCCGGTAATGTTTCTGGACATCTCGGCGGATGCAATCTTATTTCTGGCGCGTCGTAACGACGCCAGAATCATATGCGTTAGTCCGCTCATCGCTCTTTTCAATTGATGGATATTTGCATACGCTGCGAGCCTGTCCAGGACAAACAATAAAATAGCTATGAGACCTTAAAATGAGCGCCAGGGATAGCTGTAAGATCTTACAGCTTGGCATAGATAAAATATGCCCTGGATAGGCAAGATCAGACTTTACGCAGAGCAGTTGACGACAGGATTTTCTAACTAACAAGGGGAGGAATGTAACCCCTTCCGGAGATAACCATGCAAGAACTACAAACAACCTGGACCGCATTAAAACTCGGCGGGATAATTATTTTGCCGTTGTCTTTGCTTGCGGTAGTCGCTTTGGCCATTATGCTTGAGAAGGCATTTATCTATTGGCGGTATGCCCGTCTTTCACATGATTTGCTAAACCTCGTTGAAACCTACGGCTTCACATGGCATGACTTGGAAAAAATACTATCCGGGCTCGATGAACGCCACTATTACAAGCGATTTTTCGAGATAGTCATCAGCAACAGGCATCGGCCCTCGTGGTGGACCGAATCTCGTGCAGCGGATGAAGCCCAGTTGATTGAGACATCCCTTGCCCGGCGGCTATGGATATTGGAGACAATCGTCACTGCCGCGCCTCTGCTCGGACTCGTGGGAACTGTTGTCGGAATGATGCGCGCTTTTCAGGTAATAGGTGGCGAGGGGATCGTCAATCCGACAGCGGTAACAGGAGGTGTGGCCGAGGCACTGATTGCAACTGTGGTCGGCCTGGTGATCGCACTGGTTGCCTTATTCGGGTTCAATTATTTTTCTCGCTTGCAATCCCAAACAATGGACGAAATGGAACGTCTTGGAACGCGCCTGATCGATCATATTCGCCTTGACCAGGAGAACGCCAATGAAACTACGTAAACCCAGGGTGTTTCGTAAAGGACGAATCGAAATCATTCCGATGATCGATGTGATGTTTTTTTTGCTTGCGACATTCATGCTGTCTTCATTATCGCTGCAGAATCTTGATTCATTGCAGGTAAATCTACCCCAGGGGGAGGCTGAAAAGCTCCAGACTAAAGCACCTGTAACGCTGACGCTGACAAGCGATAGCCAAATTTTTATTAACCGGATTCCCGTTACATTGGACACGCTGTCCGCCACCCTCAAACCGTTACTGCAGGATTCGGATCAGAAACTAATCGTATCCGCGGACAACGATGCGCCACAGGGAATCGTAGTGCAGGCGATGTTGCGGGCTCGATCTGCAGGCGTGCAGCACTTCATGATCGCGGTGAAACACAAGTAACGTCCTCGGCATGCACAATTCCAGAGCGAAGGAGATGCAACTCTGGTGGCCGCTGCCACTGGCGGCCCTCCTCTGGCTGATCATTATCTGGGGATTCGGATTTTTTCTTACCACACCTAAGGTCGAAATTGAAACACCGCCTCCAATTGAAGCAAGCTTTGTGGAATTGCCCGAAGAAAAAGCAGAACAAAAGCTGCCCGCAGCCCCGAAGAGCCCTAAGGCACCCCCCACGCCCAAGCCTCAACCCCGTCTGGGAGCCGGACAGACAAAGCCGATGAAGCCTTCGCCTGAGAGAGAAACCTCAAAGAAAGAAACCCAGGCAAATCGCACACAAGCTCCCAAGCCGGAGGCTTCAAAAGATCTAACGGACTTCATGAAAGAAGCCAGGGAACGCCGCACTGCGGGAGGAATTTTTGAAGATGAGCCCACTAAATCAGAAGCTATCGAACGTGAGCCTTCGGAAGAAGAGCTCCGAATGGCCAACGTCAAACGCAACCTTCGAGAACCCGGCACAAGCGGAATATTTCAAATTATGAGAATGGGACCTCGTAACGCTCAGTTCCTGTTTCGCGCCTGGAGAACGGATATCAGTAACCCACGGCGCGAGGTCGTCGAAGTCCATGCCGGACCGGATGGCGATATACAGCGCGCCATCGTCCGGAAAATGATCGACCTGATTCGCCAGTACCAGAAAGCCGATTTTCAGTGGGAATCGTACCGGCTCGACCGCGTGGTCGTCCTGTCTGCACGCATGGAAGATAGCAAGGGGCTTGAAGACTTTTTGATACGCGAGTTTTTCGAGGGACCCGCGGGAGTTCGGTAGAGGGGCTGAATTTTTCAAGAATCTGTGCTTGACGCTAATGTGTACTACTCCTCTGCTCGTTCCCCGCCCCATCCTTCTGCGCTCCATCCAAGCCTTTCAGGTATTTATCCAGAAACTCCAGTATCCGCCGATTGGCCTCGATCTGATTTTTCTTCTTCGTGAAGCTGTGACCTTCATCGGAGAAAACGACATATTCAACCGGGATATTCTGCTTCTTGACGGCTGCCACGATTTCATCACTTTCAGCCTTGATGACACGAGGATCGTTGGCACCTTGAATAACAATTAGCGGCTTTCGTATTTCCCTGGCGTGAAAGAGCGGCGAGGTAGCAACGAGAATGTCTATATCCTTCACCGGATCGCCAATCTCATCATAAATAGCTTTGCGGACCGACTCCCAGTAGGGCGGTATGCTCTCCAGCGTTCGCAACCAGTTACTGACACCAAAGATATCCACGCCCACCTTGAAGGCCTCGGGGCGGAAAGCCAGGGCTGCCAGCGTCATATAACCGCCATAACTCCCACCCATGATGCCGATGCGCTCATAATCGATGTAACCCAGGCTGGCGAGATAGGTCTTGGCCTCTACGCAATCCCATAGCGGCTCACGCCCATGTTTACGATTAGCGGCAGTAAAGAAGGTCTTGCCATAGCCTGAACTGCCACGGTTATTAATCCCCAGCACGGCGTAGCCATGGTTCACCAGGTATTGGATCTGAGCGTTATAACCGCGCATGGTTTGCCCTCCCGGGCCGCCATGCACATACACAATGGCAGGCACTTTGTTTAACGCCGAGGCCTCATGCGGTTTGTAATAAATAGAAGGTATCACCATGCCGTCGAAGGATCGGAAGCGAACCACTTGTGCATCCGCCAGATCTGATGGGTCGATTTCCTTACTCAGGCTCTGGGTAAGTTGCTGGAACTGTCCGGTCTCGAAATCGTAGACAAACAGGTTATCGGGAGAACGATCGCCGTTCATGTAAAAGGCCATATGGGTACTATCAGCCGAAAATATCACGCCCCGAATTTCGCCCTCCGGCAGTGTGGGAAGCGTCACGGGCTTCTCCTCACCGCCACCGCACTCCACCACCCGGATCACTATACTGCCGTCCTGATTGATACCCGTTATCCTAAATCGCCCATCCCTGGAGAAATAGGTATAGATCACGTCCCACTCAGCACTCTCATGATCCTGGATGACACCCGTGATCAAGTCATAAATGCGCAGGCGCTTAAATTCGCTTCCCTCATTCGTAAGGAAAAACAGCCTTTGAGAAGCCGGATCGAAGGTCTCGGCACGAAAGCTGATGGCATCCTGGTGGGGGGTCAGGTGTTTCACCTCTTGTTTTGCGACATCGAACAGGTAGATATCGCTATCGGAAGTAGTATTGGCTCTGTTCAGCGCGATCCACCGCCCGTCGCGGCTGATAGCGCCCAAATCGAATCCTTCCTCATTTTTATATAGTAAAATACGGGCATACGTCTGGGCGTCGTAGCAGTACAGATCAAAGAATTTTGGATCACGCTCGTTGCTGGAAACAAAGAAAATGGTCCCATCCGGACTCCAACCCATGAATTGCGCCTTGAGCTTCTCTCCTGGGGTCAAGTCTTTTTCCGTGCCATCCGGATCAAGCAGGAAAAGATGAAAATTCTCATCGCCGCCACGATCCCGCGTAAAAAGTATCCGATCGTCATGCGGAAAAAAGCTGACCGAAAAAGTGCTATCGACGGTAGACTGTGTCAGGGGCTCTGGCTTACCGCCGCCAACTGGTAGCGTGTAGGCATTGAAAATACCGGTCGCGTTGCTGGTGAAAAGAATACGCCTCTCATCAGCACTGAACGATGCTCCCAATATGGAAGTCGTAGCCATGAATTGTTCTATGGTATAGCGTTTCATGTGAGGAATGATTTCAAATGGGCCGAGCTTGCCTGCACGAGAGCTAGCAATGGCGAATATTTTATTAAACCTAAATCCGGCAGTTGGACTGGGTGGAGTGCGTAGTTTTTGGGGTGCGGGGCAAGGCGCAACGACGCGGAATGGTGCGACCGCGCAGGGCGGAGCAGTGCCTTCCGCAGGAAGGTGGTGTGACCCCGCAGCGGGATGCGGGCGCCTTGAAATGCGGCCGCAGCATCCCCTGCGCTGCCCGATCCCCGCTTCGCGGGACCCCTCGTGCGACGCTCCAGGGCGCCCCATTCCAAGGAGTCGCAACGCTGCCATGCGCCGCAAAAACCGTGCAA
>CAJDUY010000070.1_pt1 | contig 12526 bp, 13 predicted proteins | sample 7390911 | NCBI WGS metagenome assembly CAJDUY01 (sample SAMEA7055686, study PRJEB34461) | soil metagenome | biome: terrestrial ecosystem; feature: Peninsula; material: soil | place: Antarctica | collected 2016 | reverse complement strand
CGGATGCAACTCGCATTTCTCACTCCAGGAATGATGTCCTCCTCCATTAGAGTGCAATCTACTATATAAGTTTCATTAAGATCAACTCACTACACTAGCTTCTGATCGGTCGTAAGTGTTTTTGCGTCTTCTGTCGATAGTATTTTTCATGAACCTGTTCTCCTGGCACCTCAAAATCTTTGCTCATTTGAGCTACGGCTTTCGAGAAAGGGGCTTTCAAGAGACGGTTGCGGAAAATTTCATCCGGCGCAATGAGCTTCGCTTATTGTCGCCCTACATCTTTTATTACGTCCTACACCTTACGCGCGTTTCAGAATTGCACCGAACGTTTCACTCGTTCTAGTATTGGCCGCCACATAATAGCGTCTGATTGTCTGTACGAGAGGGTTATTTCAATAAGTCGAGTGGAAACAGGAATTTTATATTGCGTCACTTGCCAAGGGGATGATCCATTTATACCAGCACGAACGTATGGCATAACCAGTCCATGATGCTTGTTAAGTTCCTCAATACGAATAGGCTGCATCTCGATGATCTTTGGACCACCAGATACCTCAAGCTTTGTAAACATGTTTTTCATTTCGACACCTACTTCTTTGAGATCCGCTCGTGTTGCAACTGCAAGATCGGCTTGTGTGTAATCAGGCGGCGAGCTAATACTTACGCGAATCATTGCCCCAGCAGGATTGGGTGTAGCGTTCACCGCAAGCAGACGCTCTTTTCGACCACTCGATCCTTCAATTCCAGCATTGTTCGTCATTGCTTCACCAGCGGCACCGATATTTTTGCGTGTGTCTTGAGGAAACATCGTCCAATGAGATGGGATTTCGAGTGAGATACCGTAGGCCAATTCGACTCGGCGAAATAAGGTTTCTTGCGCGAAAGCCGAATGACCAAATAGTGCGGAGGCAATTACCAAACAGAGCCGTTGTTTTAAATACGATTTCATCGCTACGTCTAATGGAGTATGATTGTATGCAATCGATAAATTTATCTGATCAATGTCTTACATAATTACTTAACATGACACAAAAAAATGGCGCCAGATGTGCGATTAAAACGTTTCTAAGGCCAATTACAATCCCAACCCCTTCCAAATCTCATCCACTCTCGCCTTCACTGCCGCATCCATCACAATCGGCGTACCCCATTCTCGATTGGTCTCTCCCGGCCACTTATTAGTAGCATCCAGCCCCATTTTCCCGCCCAGACCAGATACCGGGCTGGCGAAATCGAGATAATCGATTGGCGTATTCTCCACGATCAGGGTGTCACGCGCGGGATCAACCCTCGTGGTAATGGCCCAGATGACTTCCTTCCAGTCACGGATATTCACGTCGTCGTCGGTGACGATGATGAACTTGGTATACATGAACTGCCGCAGGAAACTCCACACGCCGAACATCACGCGCTTGGCATGACCTGCATACTGCTTTTTCATGCTGACCACCGCCATGCGATAGGAACAACCTTCCGGCGGCAAATAGAAATCGACAATTTCCGTAAACTGCTTTTGCAATAACGGCACGAATACTTCATTCAGCGCCACGCCGAGTATCGCCGGCTCGTCCGGTGGCTTGCCGGTGTAGGTGGAATGATAGATCGGGTCGCGCCGCATGGTGATGCGCTCCACCGTGAATACCGGAAAAGTCTCCTGCTCGTTGTAATAGCCGGTATGATCGCCAAAAGGACCTTCCAGCGCGGTTTCATCGGGATGAATATAGCCTTCCAGCACGATTTCGGCACTGGCAGGAACCTGCAAATTATGGCTCAGGCACTTGACGATTTCGGTTTTCGCGCCGCGCAGCAATCCGGCGAACTGATATTCACTCAGGCTATCCGGCACAGGTGTCACCGCGCCGAGTATCGTTGCCGGATCGGCCCCCAGTGCAACCGCCAGCGGATAAGGCTGACCCGGATTCGTCATACAGAAATCGCGAAAATCCAGCGCGCCACCGCGATGAGCCAGCCAGCGCATGATGACCTTATTGGGCGCAATCACTTGCTGGCGATAAATACCCAGATTCTGCCGTGTCTTATGCGGCCCCCGGGTGACGGTCAATCCCCATGTAATCAACGGCCCTGCATCACCTGGCCAGCAGGTCTGGATCGGCAGCCTGCCGAAATCCACGTCTTTTCCTTCCCATACGATATCCTGGCAGGGCGCGCGTGAAAGCTCCTTCGGTGCCATGTTGAGCACCTGCTTCAGCACGGGAAATTTTTCCCACGCATCTCTCAAGCCTTTGGGCGGATCGGGTTCCTTCAGGTAGGCGAGGAGTTTTCCCACTTCGCGTAGCGCCTCGACCGACTCCTGCCCCATGCCCATTGCCACCCGCCTGGGTGTGCCAAACAGGTTCCCCAATACGGGAATGGTATGACCTTTCGGTTTTTCAAACAGGATGGCGGGGCCGCCTGATTTCAACACCCGATCGCAGATCTCGGTCATTTCCAGGCGGGGATCGATCTCGGCCGTGATGCGCTTCAGTTCGCCCTGACTTTCCAGTTGGGCGATAAAATCGCGCAGGTCCTTGTATTTCATTGGAGGTTGCCTATCAGATAATCAAGCACGATACCGGTAAATATCGTTGCGCCGACCCAGTTGTTATGCAGAAAAGCTTTGAAGCAGCGCCCCCGGTCACGATCGTGAATCAGACGGTATTGATAAATCATCAATCCCAGCGCAATCGCCAGACCCGCGTAATACATAATGCCCAGCTTCTGGAACAGCCCCACGATTGTCATAATACCCAGAAAAAAGACGTGGCATAGCATCACACCCATGACATCGAAACGGCCGAAAGTAATGGCGGAAGTCTTGATGCCGATCTTGAGATCATCCACCTTATCCACCATCGCATACTCGGTATCGTAAGCAATGACCCAGAGCAGGTTGGCCGCCATCAATACCCAGGCAATGAACGGCACCTCGCCGGTCTGCGCGGCAAAAGCCATCGGGATGCCGAAGCTGAAAGCAATGCCGAGATAAGCTTGCGGCATCGCGAAGAAGCGCTTGGTGAAGGGATAGCTTGCGGCCAGAAATAGCGCAAACACCGACAGCTCAATGGTAATGCGGTTCAACGGCAGTATCAGGAGAAATGCACACAGGCTTAGTCCTGCCGCCAGCAGCAGTGCCTCCTTCGTACTCACCATGCGGGTTGCCAGCGGACGGTTTTTTGTGCGTTCGACATGCGCATCAAAATTACGATCGGCGTAATCATTGACCACACAACCGGCGGAGCGCATCAGCACCGTGCCCAATATGAATATCACCAGAACCGTCATGCTGGGCACGCCGTTTGCGGCAAGCCACAAGCCCCATAGCGTCGGCCACAGCAGCAACAGGATGCCGATGGGCTTATCCAGCCGCATCAGTCTCTCATAGTGGCCGAGACGTTCTCCGAGGTTTGTCAGCGTCACGATGCCAGCTCCAGGATGGAAGGAAGAAAGACTTCGGTGACCAGTATGGATTGTCCCCGCAAGCTGAACAAAGAACGGCGTGCCCACAAGCCGGGCGGTTTTGCCTGCAGATTCCGGCAGGCACGGCGAAAGAGCGGATGCGCTGACGTGAGCTTCCTGAATCGAAGCGGGGTGCGTTTAACCACGGGATTGGTGAATAATACGGTGCCTAATGACCGGTTACCCAGGCCATTCAAACTGCGCCATGCACCGCGAAGATTTTCTCTCGCCACCACCGAATGCGCAAATACCACGGGCGTATTGCCGCAATACAAATAGACCTCCCTTACCAGCGCCAACTCGTTTTGACGTAAGTTCATCACGGCAAGTTCATCCCCGCAGGGCGTGGCCAACGACTGGAACACCGGTTTTACGCGAAAATCGCCGCGGCAACGCTGCTGAATGAGCTGGGTCAGAGAGCCACGATTCTGCAGCCAGGCGCGCGCGCGAGGCGATAAAGAAGATGGCGCAGGATGCCATGCGGATAGCTCGGCAGCATTCATTGGAGCGAAACTGAAAAGGGTGAATTATGCCGCATAATCCAGCATGGCTGAACTCATTATCTCTGGGGGACGCGCCCTCTGCCAACCCCCAGATCATTTCCCGCTGGAAATCTGCTGGTCTTGCAGGGATTGCGCTCAGCGTTTTCTCGATAGCAGCAGCAACAGCAGCGGTACGCCCAGCAAGGCGGTCAACACCCCGACCGGCAATTGCTGAGGCGCCCACAAAGTGCGCGCCAGGGTATCAGCCAGCGTAAGAAAGCCGCCCCCCAGCAACACCGACAAGGGCAACAGCCAGCGAAAGTCGCTAACGCCCAGCAGGCGGACGGCGTGGGGAACAATCAATCCGACGAAACCGATGGCGCCCGCCAGCATCAGCGCCGCTACTGTTGCCAACGAGGCGCCAAAATAGATCCCGATCTGCAACGGCAGCACGGCCACGCCCAGCGTTTTTGCCTTCATTTGACCGAGATTTAAAACATTGAGACTACCGGAAAAAACCATGCTCATGGCCGATACAATAATCAGCGTTGTCCATGCGGGCAGCAACTCTTCAGCACGGGAAACATCGCCCATCAACCAGAACAGCATGCCTTTTACATCACCGGCTGGCGCCAGGGTCAGGATCAAGGTGGTCAGTGCGGTACAACCGGCAGACAATACCACCCCTGTCAGGAGCAGCCGGTAAAGATTCCAGTCACCGGCGCGAAAACTCAGGCCAAACACGATTGCAATCGCCGCCAACGCGCCGGCCAGCGATGTCAGATTGGTCAACATGAGCCCCCATCCCAGCAGCATCGCGACGAGTGCACCGACTGCCGCCCCGCCGGATACGCCCAGGATATAGGGATCGGCCAGCGGATTGCGCAATAAAACCTGCAATAGCGCCCCCGCCAGAGCCAACAAGCCGCCGCAGGCAAACGCCGCCAGCACACGGGGCAAGCGAAGCTGCCAGACAATCTGATGGGAAACGCTGTCAACTGAGTAAAACAGTGCACTGACAATGCCGGAAAAAGGAATGTCCACGCTCCCGAACAGCAATCCCGCAAACAGGCTGCCGAATGCGAGCATTAAAAACAGAACCAGCAACAGCAAAGGATGCTTGGCAGAAATCACGCCGGAATTATCACGCCAACGTTATCGCAAGCTGATGATGGGCCATGCATTTCTTTCTGCATGGCTCTTGAGGGTGGCATCGGGATCCACCGCCACGGGATGGGTGACCTTGTTGAGCAGCGGCAGATCATTCAGCGAATCGCTGTAAAACCAGCTTTCCAAAAACGACAGCCAGGTCAGGTTATGCTCATCCAGCCAGCTTTCCAGCCGCGCTATTTTGCCCTCTCTGAAACAGGGCAGCCCTGAAACCTGGCCCGTGAATTCACCATCCTTATACTCCGGCTCGGTGGCAATCAGGTTGCTTATCCCCAGTGCACGCGCGATGGGTGCGGTAACGAAACTATTGGTGGCAGTGATGATGATGCACAGATCGCTGCTGAGCATATGCCTGTTTATCAAATCGTGCGCGCCTGGCGCTATTAACTGCAGCATTCTCTTTTCCATGAATTCACGGTGCCAGGCATCCAACTGCCTGCGGGGATGACGTGATAGCGGCTTCAACTGAAAATCCAGAAACTCGTGGATATCGAGCGTGCCGGCTTTGTACTGCTCATAGAATTCCACGTTGCGTGCTTCGTACACCTCACGGTCGAGTACGCGCTGCTCGATGAGGAATTGCGCCCACTCAAAGTCGCTGTCTCCAGCCAGGAGGGTATTGTCGAGGTCAAACAAAGCGAGGTTCATGATCCTCAATCCGATAGTTGGACAATGCTCATCAGCAGGAAGCGGCTGAAGTGGAACAAATCATTAGGGTCATAGCGCTAAATTAAAAGATAAGCGGTCAACCGCCGGATTCAGGATAAAGGCACCTGCAATAATTCACGTACCAGCGGAACGGTGACCTTACGCCGATTCGCCAGCGAATAGCTGTCAAGCGCATCGAGCGTAGCCATCAAGAAGGGCAAATCGCGTCGTCCATGGTGGAGCAGGTAGTCGCACACCTCCTGCGACAGATCGAGTCCACGGCTGGCAGAATGGCTTTGCATGGCTTTTGCTTTTTCCTCGTCAGTCAATTCATGCACCTGATACACCAATCCCCATCCCAGGCGGGTGGCAAGGTACTCACGTACTTTCAGCTTCAATTGCGCCGGGGCAGCGGGACCGCTTACCAAGAGGAGCGCGCGGCCCTCGTCGCGAATACGATTATAAAGATTAAACAAGCCAATTTGCGCATCGGCGTTGAGACGATCCACATCATCCACCATCACGCAATCGGCTTCGCTGCCTGCGCTGAAACTGGTATTCGCATCACATTCAAAATATGCCGTACTCCGTTTGTTGCGCATGCATAGCCCCGCCATCCCCTGCAGCAAGTGGCTTTTGCCGCACCCCACCCCACCCCATAAATAAACAAAATGCTCCCGCTCCAGTCCCGCGAGAATATTACCCAGGGTCTGCAATAATTCGGCATTGCGCCCCGGTACGAAATTAGCCAGCGTGGGTGGCGGCGACGGGGCGATATCCAGCACCAGTTGTTTCATTTACGACTTATATATGATGCAGATCGCGGAAGTCGGAAGTGTTTGCAGATCATTTACGGTAAAATTGCGCTTCTTGAAAGCGGCACTCTATCTGCAACTGAGCGAGAACTCAACTTGACTTCATCCAATCCCGGAAATCCCGGCGCGCCCCAGCTCTCCTACCGCGATGCGGGGGTGGACATTGATGCGGGTGACCGCCTGGTAGAAAACATCAAGCCCTTTGCCAAAAGGACCATGCGTCCGGAGGTACTCGCAGGCATAGGCGGCTTTGGAGCACTGTTCGAAATATCCAGAAATTACCGCAACCCGGTGCTGGTATCGGGCACCGATGGCGTGGGCACCAAATTGAAGCTCGCCTTCCAGTTGAACCGGCACGACACTGTCGGTATGGATCTGGTGGCAATGAGCGTCAACGATATCCTGGTACAAGGCGCGGAACCATTGTTCTTCCTGGATTATTTCGCGTGCGGCAGGCTGGACGTGGATATCGCCACCCATGTCGTCAAGGGAATCGCGGCAGGTTGCGAACAGGCGGGTTGCGCTTTGATTGGCGGTGAGACCGCCGAAATGCCGGGCATGTATCCCGATGGAGAATACGATCTTGCGGGTTTTGCTGTAGGGGTGGTGGAAAAAGAGCATATCATCACTGGTTTAACTATCCGGGAACGTGATGTGGTGCTGGGACTTGCTTCCAGCGGTGCGCATTCCAATGGCTATTCGCTGATCCGCAAAATCATCGAAAAAAATAACACGGACTTGTCGGCCAATTTCGACGGTAAAACGTTAATGGAAATAATAATGGCACCGACCCGTATTTACGTGAAGCCGGTGCTCGAACTGATGAAGCACCTGCCGGTCAAAGGGATGGCTCATATTACAGGCGGCGGATTGGTGGAAAATATACCCCGCGTCTTGCCCGAAAGCGTCACTGCAGTACTGAAAAAAGCGTCGTGGGATATGCCTCCGTTTTTTTGCTGGCTGCAACAGCATGGCAACGTGATCGACAGTGAAATGCACCGTGTATTCAATTGTGGCGTCGGCATGGTGCTGATAGTGGCACCGGAATTGGCTGATAATGCGGTGAAGATATTGCAGTCCGCAGGCGAGACTGTGTGGCGCATCGGGGTAATTCGGCAACGCGATGCGGATGAAGCGCAGACGATCATTGAGTGATCGGCAGCGCTTATCTCGGACGCTCTGCTGACATAATGATGAAGTCGCTTGTTATCCTCATTTCCGGGCGCGGCAGCAACATGCAAGCACTGATCGAGGCAAGACTTCCGATCAGGATAGCCGCGGTTATCAGTAGCAGGCCGGATGCGGCGGGACTGGAAATCGCCAAAATGCATGGCGTTGAGACGAAGGTGCTGGATCAGAAACGTTACACCGGCCGCGAGGCATTTGATGCCGCCCTGGCTGAAACAATTGACACGTATGAGCCGGATCTAGTTGCACTCGCCGGTTTCATGCGCATTCTGGGAGATGGCTTTGTTGACCGTTATCGTGGAAAGCTGATGAATGTTCACCCTTCATTATTACCCGCCTTTCCCGGTCTCGATACTCACACCCGGGCATTGAGAGAGGGCGTTAAGATACATGGCTGTACCGTGCATTTTGTTACCCCGCAGGTGGATCACGGCCCGATCATAATTCAGGCAGCGATCCAGATAACGCCGGACGATACCGAAGAAACACTCGCGACACGCGTGTTGCAACAGGAACATCGCATTTACCCCGAAGCCGTACGCTGGTTTATGGAAGACCGGCTGAAAGTTTCCAATACTCATGTTGAAGTAAACGATGCCATAATCAATGATTCAGTTTTATATTCACCGGGATTATACAAATGAAATTCTTATCTGTTATTTTGTTGTGGGGAGTAAGCTTTTCCGCCATCTCCGCCTCCTCCGCTCTGGCCGCTGATATTCCCCCTCGCGTCGATATCAGCTATTCGATAACATCCGGCAGCCTGGAAGGCGAAGTGAATGATACGCTGGAAATCAAACGGGAAAGTGGTTCGCGCAGCTATGCGATTAGCAGCGAATCTCGTGCCAAAGGTTTGCTGGCGCTGACTCAACCGGACCCTGTCATACGTGATAGCGAGGGAACCATCACAGCACACGGATCAATGCGCCCCACCCGTTTTTCCGATCAGCACGGCAAGAAGTTACCCAAAATAGCCATTTTCGATTGGGGCAAAAAATTACTGACCCTTCAGAACAAAGGCAAGGAAGAGCAAAGAGCTTTACCTGCTGACGCTCAGGATAAGCTGAGTCTGCCATACAGTTTCATGTTCTCGCCTGTCTCTGGCAAAGTGATAAATCTGCACGAAACCGACGGCAAAAAACTCGAGCCGGTACGATACGCTATTGGTAGGGAAACGCTGGATACGCCGATGGGCAAGCTCGAAACCATCGTGCTGACAAAGCAGAAGGAAAACGATGGCGAGCGCGACAAGAAAATCTGGCTTGCCGTCGACCATCACATGTTGCCGGTGCGCATCGTTGCTGCCGAGAAAATGGGAATTGTAACAGACCAGATGGTCACGAAAATAAGCTACGGAGAATCGTTGACTACAATAGATGCGTCTCACCCCTGCTCATCTTGACATGGCTATCGCTGCACTTCGTGCCGTGCTGCCGCTGGAGCATCCCGCCGATTCGATATTGCGGCACTTTTTTCGTGAGAATCCGAAGCTAGGCGCAAGCGATCGGGCGTTTATTGCCGAAGCCATATTCGGCATTTTACGTCATCGATTTTTCCTTGAGTGCGTGGCGGGCACTTCCACACCCCGTTCCCTGCTGCTTGTATATCTGGTCAAATTTCAGGGCATGAATTTGCGCGAGTTGATAACGCTTGTAAGCGAAGCTGAAGCCAAATGGCTGGCGGGAATCAAGGCAGTGACGGCCGAATCTCAACCGCTGGACATCCAGGCTGAATTCCCACAATGGCTAATGGAAAAGCTTCGCGGGTTCCTGACGGATATCGAGATCCTCAGTCTGGGCCGTTCGCTGCAACAGCCTGCTTCACTTGATTTACGCGTCAATACGCTGCTTGCAAGCCGCGGCGAAATACTCGCGTTGCTAGGCGAAGACGGGATTGAAGGCAATATCACCCCATACTCGCCTATTGGCATCCGCCTTGCCGGCAAGCCGGCAATCAATCGCCACGAACTGTTCCTCTCCGGCAAAGTGGAAGTACAGGACGAAGGGAGCCAACTGCTGGGCTATCTGCTTGCACCAAAGCGCGGCGACATGGTCGTTGATTTCTGTGCAGGGGCGGGCGGCAAGACGCTGATGCTGGGTGCGCTGATGCGCTCGCAAGGACGCATTTATGCTTTCGATATTTCCGAAAAGCGGCTGAACAATCTTAAGCCGCGTCTCAAGCGCTCGGGCTTATCCAACCTGTATCCGCAGCGTATTGCCAACGAAAATGACATCAAGGTGAAACGTCTGGCGGGGAAGATCGATCGGGTATTGGTGGACGCGCCATGCAGTGGACTGGGAACGCTACGCCGTAATCCGGATTTGAAATGGCGGCAGTCACCGCAGAGCATAGAAGAACTCAAGCGCAAGCAAGCAGCGATTCTGTCCTCTGGGGCAAACCTGCTAAAACCCGGCGGCAGACTCATCTATGCCACCTGCAGTTTTTTGCCGGAGGAAAACAGGGAAATTGTTGAGCGCTTTCTCGCCAGTCATCCCCAGTTCATGCTGCTGAATTGTGCCGAAGTTCTGATGCAGCAGAAAATTCCGCTCGACACCGGCGTATATTTACAATTATTGCCCGGTTTGCACGGCACGGATGGTTTTTTCGCCGCCGCGTTGGAGCTGGCAAAGAAGAAAGCATGACATTAGCAATCCGTAGCTTCAACTTCGCGCAGGCGGCACAGCATAAGAATGTCGAGAATGTGCTGGTGATACGGGGCAACACGGTGCCAACCGATCTTTACCTGAAAAACTGGCGCCATCACTACGAACGCTCACAACCTTATCGGTAAGCACGCAACAGGTGGAACAGATGGGTTTTGATAGGGTAAAACGGGACCCTCGTCCCGCTCGTGCTAGCAGCCTGCCGGACTTGAAGAATCGAAGCGAAAAAGCGGCTGAGTGAGGATAGATTTTGACGATTTTGACGGCCAATAGTTGTTCTATTGGTTGAAAAAGCGGCGAAATATAGGCCAGCCAGACGCTTTTGTAGCCGATTTCCTTTAAGTCCGGCAGGCTGCTAGAATTTATTTTGGCGCACATTCAGTTCCAACCTGTTCATGCAATCTGATAAAGAATTCGAGAGTCTGGTACGCGATCTGTTCACTGATGTGCAGGAAATCAGTGTTCTGTGGCAGCTTGCCGTATTGTTTGCAAGTCTTGGGCTCTCATGGTTTTTGCTGCGGCGATTCAGGCAGCATATTCCGTCGCAAACCAGTACCGGCCGCACGCTGAATATCAGCATGAACAGCATGAGCCAGCTCATGTTTCCGCTCTTTGCGCTCACCCTCGTTATAACGGGCAGATGGGCGCTGCATCACTGGTACTCGACGCACATTCTCAACATTGTCATCCCGTTGTTATTTGCGCTAGCGCTGGTTCGTGCGGCCGTCTATATGCTGCGCCGGGTTTTTTCCAGTCAGGAATGGCTGCGTCCGTGGGAGCGATTTATTGGTTGGGCTGTGTGGATCGGACTGGTACTCTATATAACAGGTCTGATGCCGGAAATTCTAACCCTCCTTGATGACATTTCCTTCCATGTTGGCAAGCAGCGCTTCTCGGTATTACTGATCGTCCAGGGAATTCTTGCATTCACGATCAGCATCCTGGTGGCGCTCTGGCTCGCCCGTTCGCTTGAGGCTCGTATCATGAATACCGGCTCGCTGGATATGAACCAGCGGGTAATACTGTCAAAAATTAGTGGCACCATACTGATTCTGACGGGTGTGCTGGTCGCGTTGCCCATGGTTGGGGTGGACATTACCGTTCTCTCGGTATTCGGCGGCGCACTCGGCGTTGGATTGGGATTAGGTCTGCAGAAAATTGCCAGTAACTACATAAGCGGCTTTATTATTCTTCTGGATCGCTCTCTGCATATCGGCGACGTCGTGACGGTAGATAACCGCAAAGGCGAGGTCACCTTACTTACTACACGATACGTGGTACTCAAGAGCGAGGATGGCACCGAAGCGCTTATTCCTAACGATACTTTTATTACTTCGACAGTTGTCAGCCAGACTTACTCGAACCACCGGCTACGCTTGCTTTTCCCAATTCAGATCGGCTATGCAAGTCCTGTTGAAGTTGCGATGAATATCATGCTGAACGCTGCGAAGAAACTGCCACAGATATTGCCCGACCCAGAGCCCGTCGTGCACCTCAAGGAATTTGCCGATAGCGGGATCAATCTGGAACTGATTGTATGGGTAGAAAATCCCGAGGGGGGAATCCGCCGGCTACGCTCCGGCCTCAACCTGGAGATATTGTCGGAATTTCAGAAAAATGGCATCGAGATACCCTTTCCGCAGCGGGAAGTCCGGCTGTTGCGGCCAAGCAAATTGGAAAGTTAGTCGCGGAAAGCAGTTATCTGCCTGGGATGGCCTGATGGCGGCCATCAAAGCAATATTACGAGGAAAGGTGCGGTGCCCTGGTTCACGCTCCCCATCATGAATATTTACTGGGTCTTTTTCTGTATGAACTCGATCTTGTAACCATCCGGGTCTTCCACAAATGCAATCACGGTGGCGCCATGTTTCATCGGCCCCGCTTCACGCGTAACTTTGCCGCCGCGCTTTTTCACTTCCTCGCAGGCCTGGTAGGCATCCTCCACTTCTATGGCAATATGTCCGTAGCCCGTGCCCAAGTCGTATTTCTTGACATCCCAGTTGTGAGTCAATTCGAGAACCGCGCCATCCGCTTCATCCTGGTAACCGACAAACGCAAGGGTAAATTTTCCGTCGGGGTAATCTCTCTGGCGCAACACTCTCAT
>CAJDUY010000032.1_pt1 | contig 12605 bp, 11 predicted proteins | sample 7390911 | NCBI WGS metagenome assembly CAJDUY01 (sample SAMEA7055686, study PRJEB34461) | soil metagenome | biome: terrestrial ecosystem; feature: Peninsula; material: soil | place: Antarctica | collected 2016 | reverse complement strand
CAATTGGGTGCATTCAGTGCCTACGATAATGCGGATAGTTTTATCACCCACATGCGTGCGGAACTTCCTTCATTGACCAACATCCTTGGCATCGTTTCAAAAGACGGCTTGTTCAAGGTCCACGCCGGACCCTATCCCGATCACACCGTAGCCAGGCAGGCAGCCGATAAAATCGCCGAGGTGCTTTCTATCAAGCCGATGTTGCTGGTGCGATGAGTTTCCAGATCGCGACCATAAAACTGGCGGGGCCGCAAAGGGAAAATCGAGACTCTAACGCAAAGTAAACATCGGGCCCAGTTCCGCTGCCCCGCTGATAGCAAAATGTTCGCTCACTTGATAGAATCGAGTTTTTCCTTCGATTAATTCAGCCATTACTATACTCAGGATCATTCATGACCACCAAAAACTTCTACCCCGCCAAAAAAATTGGCACGTTTTATCCTCCGCAACGTATTCTGATGGGGCCGGGGCCATCCGATACCCATCCGCGCGTGCTGTCCGCCATGGCTCGCCCGACGCTGGGCCACCTTGATCCTGTGTTCACGGATATGATGGAGGAATTGAAAAGCCTGCTGCGTTATGCCTTCCAGACCTCGAATCTGCTGACCTTTCCGGTTTCCGGTCCGGGTTCGGTCGGCATGGAAATGTGTTTCGTCAATATGGTCAGCCCTGGGGATAAGGTGATTGTATGCCGCAATGGTGTATTTGGCGGGCGCATGATCGAGAACGTGCAACGCTGCGGTGGCATAGCAGTCGTCGTGGAGGACAAGTGGGGAGCGCCGGTTGATCCGCAGAAAGTGGAAGACGCGTTGAAACAGAATCCTGATGCGAAGGTTGTTGCCTTCGTCCATGCCGAGACATCCACCGGCGCACTGTCGGATGCAAAATTACTGTGCGAAATCGCGCACCGCCATAATTGCCTTACCATTGTAGATACCGTCACCTCGCTGGGCGGCTCTCCTCTCAAGGTTGACGAATGGAAGATCGACGCGATTTACTCCGGCAGCCAGAAGTGTCTGTCGTGCCCGCCCGGTTTGTCGCCTATCAGCTTTTCGGAACGTGTGGTGGAACTGGTCAAGAATCGCAAAGGAAAAGTACAAAGCTGGTTCATGGATTTGAATCTGCTGCTTGGCTACTGGGGAACCACCCGTACCTACCACCATACTGCCCCCACCAATGCGCTTTATGCGTTGCATGAGGCTCTGTTCATGTTGTATGAGGAAGGACTGGAACATTCCTGGGCGCGTCATCAGCGCAATCACACTGCGTTGAAAGCAGGGCTGCAGACTCTCGGCATCGAGTATCTGGTGGAAGAGAAATCCCGCCTGCCGCAGCTCAACTCGGTGTATGTGCCGGAAGGCATCGATGAAAAGGAAGTCCGCCGCAGATTGCTCGCAGACTATAGCCTTGAAATCGGTGCGGGACTAGGCGATCTCGCCGGAAAGATTTGGCGCTTCGGTCTGATGGGTTATTCGAGCAAAATGGAAAACGTAATGCTATGCTTGAATGCGCTGGAGACAGTATTCTGTGATATGGGTAAGAAAATTGAATACGGTACAGCTGAATCGGCAGCTCATTTCGCTTATGCGGCCAATCCAATGCCTCAGCAGGCCGCTCCGGTAAAAGCTGTAGCTTAACGCTAAACCAAACAGCCCCATTTCTCCTTGCGCAAGAAGGAGAAATGGTGTGCGCTTTATTCGAATTACAACCCCAACCGTTGCCAGATGGTAGTCGTCAATCCCGCCGAATTCAGCGTATAAAAGTGCAATCCCGGCGCGCCAGCGCTGAGCAGCCGGTCGCACAAATCGGTTACGACATCCAGTCCGAACGCACGTATCGATGCGCTGTCATCACCATAGCCTTCCAGTTTTTTCCTGATCCAGCGCGGGATTTCCGCACCGCAGGCATCCGAGAACCTTGCCAGTTGGGAGAATTTATTGATTGGCATGATGCCTGGCACGATGGGAACGCCGATTCCCATCACTTCACACGCTTCGATGAAACTGAAGTAGGCATCTGCGTTGTAAAAATACTGGGTAATAACGGAATCCGCTCCAGCTTCCACCTTGCGTTTGAAGTTCAGCAAATCGTCCTGCGCGGAGCCCGCTTGGGGATGATATTCCGGGTACGAAGCCACTTCGATGTGGAATGCATCGTCGAATTCCTTGCGGATGAATCTCACCAGTTCTCCGGCGTAACGAAATTCCCCTCCTTGCGCCATGCCTGAGGGCAGATCGCCGCGCAATGCAATAATATGGCGGATACCACCGTCTCGATAGCTCTGCAACATGGTGCGAATGTTTTCGCTGGTTGAGCCGATGCAGGAAAGATGGGGGGCGGCCGCGTATCCCTCCGCCTGGATTTCCAGCACTGTCTCAAGAGTGCGGTCGCGAGTCGAACCGCCCGCGCCGAATGTCACCGAAAAGAATTTTGGATTGAGTTGCGCCAGTTGTTTGCGCGCGGCGCGCAACTTCTCTGCTCCTTCCGGCGTTTGTGGTGGAAAAAACTCAAAACTGAACGTGCGAGCGAATTTTTTTTGTGATTCCATCGTTTGCCAATTGCGCGATACGGAGAGGTAAAAATGACGTGATATGTCTCCTACTAGTTCTCCAAATCGCTCCGTAACCTTGAGAATCTCAGGAGGGGGCGCCCCCGTTTTTCCCAGAATAGGGGCGAGCGAGCAGGCATTGCCCTGAAATCAATACCGGTACAGTGCAGGCTTGTAAGGTCCGCTTTTATCCAGGTTCAAGTATTTTGCCTGCTCATCAGTTAGCTCGGTAAGTTTGACGCCCAGCTTCTTGATATGCAACCGCGCCACTTTTTCATCCAGATGCTTGGGCAGTACATAAACATTCTTTTCATAGCTGGCGCCATTTTGCCAGAGCTCCATTTGTGCCAGTACCTGATTGGTGAACGAACTGGACATGACAAACGAGGGATGACCGGTTGCGCAGCCCAGATTCACCAGGCGTCCTTGCGCCAAAACAATAATGCGCCGGCCTGATGGGAAAATGACGTGATCCACTTGCGGCTTGATGTTTTCCCATTGGTACTTCTGGACGGAGGCAATGTCTATCTCCGAATCAAAATGACCAATGTTGCAGACGATCGCCTGATCTTTCATTCTGAGCATGTGGTCATGGGTAATGACACGCAGATTGCCGGTGGCGGTGACGAAAATGTCGGCCTGGTCGCAGACTTCGTCCATGGTGACGACACGATAGCCTTCCATTGCCGCTTGCAGCGCGCAAATCGGATCGATTTCGGTAATCCACACGGTTGCCCCCAAGCCGCGCAGGGACTGGGCGCAGCCCTTGCCCACATCGCCATAACCACACACCAGAGCAATCTTGCCCGCAATCATCACATCGGTAGCACGCTTGATGCCGTCTACCAATGATTCGCGGCAACCGTAAAGATTGTCGAACTTGGACTTGGTGACCGAATCGTTGACATTGAATGCCGGGAATGGCAGTTCCCCTTTTTTTTGCATTTCGTATAGACGGTGGACGCCGGTAGTGGTTTCCTCCGTCACGCCACGAATATTGGCAAGTCTGCTGGAATACCAGCCAGGCTGGGCATTCAATCTTTTTTTGATTGCAGCGAACAGCGCGCGTTCTTCTTCATTGGTGGGATTGGCGATGACCGACGAGTCTTTTTCTGCCCCGCTGCCAAGAATAATCAATAGCGTTGCATCGCCGCCATCATCCAGGATCATATTGGGCGTACTGTTAGCACCGGACCATTCAAAAATACGGTGGGTATATTCCCAATAATCATCCAGCGACTCACCCTTGTAGGCAAATACGGGGATGCTTTCAGCTGCGATGGCCGCTGCCGCATGATCCTGGGTGGAAAAAATATTGCACGAAGCCCAGCGTACTTCCGCGCCCAGCTTGATCAAGGTTTCGATCAGTACTGCCGTCTGAATAGTCATGTGGAGGGAACCGGCAATACGCGCGCCTGCCAGAGGCTTGCCGTCCGCGTATTCTTCACGTAGCGCCATCAGACCGGGCATCTCGGTTTCGGCAATGGCGATTTCCTTGCGTCCCCATTCTGCCAGGGACATATCGGCAACTTTATAATCGATAAATTTACTACCTGTAGATGTAGAGGTAAGCACAGCGTTCATGAAACAAATCTCCTAAAAAATGAACGAGCGCCGTTGTTACGATCCTCTCCGGCCGAGCCTCGCGGGACTCTGCCCGTTGCAGCGCTCCTCAGCCAGGGAGGGATTGAAGCTAACGTTAAACCTTGGGACCGTTATTATTTATGCTTCTACTGCGACCTCAATCCTCGCATCGGTGCGAAGCCGTGCGGCTTTGTCGGTAGCCTCCCATGTGAATTCCGGTTCATCCCGCCCAAAATGACCATAGGCGGCCGTTTTTTCGTAAATTGGACGCAGCAAATTGAGAGCGTGAATAATGGCACGTGGGCGCAAATCGAAATGCCGCTCGATCAGCCTGACGATTTCATCGTCGGAAATTTTTCCCGTTCCGAACGTGTCGACCATCAGTGAAACCGGACGCGCTACCCCAATGGCATAGGCTATCTGTACTTCGCACTTGCTGGCGATACCGGCAGCAACAATGTTCTTGGCCACATAGCGCCCGGCATAAGCTGCCGAGCGATCCACCTTCGATGGATCCTTGCCGGAGAAAGCACCGCCGCCGTGATGCGCCGTACCGCCGTAGCTATCCACGATGATCTTGCGGCCAGTCAATCCACAGTCTCCCATCGGCCCACCCACGACGAAACGTCCGGTAGGGTTGACCAGGTAACGCGTCTCGCCATTCAGCATATTTTTAGGAAGCACTGGCTTAATGATTTCCTCAATGACTGCTTCACTCAGTTCTGCGTGAGAAATATCCGGATTGTGCTGGGTAGATATCACTACGGTTTCGATTCGCTGCGGCTTGCCGTTCAGATAGCGTACCGACACTTGCGATTTGGCATCTGGACGCAGCCACGGCAGGCGTCCATCTTTTCTTAATTCCGCTTGCCGCTCCATTAAGCGATGGGCATAGTAAATCGGCATCGGCATCAATTGCGGCGTCTCGTCGCAGGCGTAGCCAAACATGAGCCCCTGGTCGCCCGCTCCCTGATCCATTTCCTCTTCTCTGGTGCGGTTGACTCCCCGGGCAATATCAGCGGACTGCTTGTTGAAAGCGGTCAACACCGCACAGGTATGATAGTCAAAGCCGATATCAGAGCTGTTGTAACCAATACGTTTGACGGCCGCGCGCGCGACTTGCATATAATCAACGTTGGCCTCAGTAGTAATTTCACCTGACATAACTATCAGGCCGGTACTGCACAAAGTCTCGCAGGCAACCCGTGCATTGGGGTCCTGAGCCAGGATTGCATCCAGGATTGAGTCGGAAATCTGATCGGCCACCTTGTCAGGGTGACCTTCGGACACGGATTCGGAAGTAAAAAGATAGTCGCTCATGTAGTCCAGCCGGTTATAGTCGTAAAAGGCCTTGTAGGATACCAAATTACGCTTGTATTAAAAAGATGAATAACAGATAAATCTATGCTCGCTCCAGGTTAAGCTACTTTCGCGCTCTTGAGGGTATCGCTGCGCCGCGCTAAGCCCATGCTACCCATGGAAATTATCTCGTCAGAGCGGATAGAATACATGCTAGCAGCTCGATTGCACGCGGCTCGAGGCAGCGACCTTTTTCTGAACGTAACCAGTAGTCCATTAATGAAACTTAAATTCACAAAAATGCATGGTTTAGGCAACGATTTCGTTGTCATTGACGGCGTGAATCAGTCTCTATCCCTGAGCTGTGAGCAATTACGCCTGCTTGCTGACCGTCATTTTGGCGTCGGTTGTGATCAGATTCTACTGATAGAACCAGCCGAAGGCGACGCCGATTTTCGCTATCGCATTTTTAACGCCGATGGCGGGGAAGTGGAACAATGCGGCAATGGCGCGCGCTGTTTCGTTCGCTACGTATATGATCGAGGGATGACAAAGAAAAATGAAATTCGCGTCGAAACGCTCGGCGGCCTGATTGTTCCCAGGCTGGAAACTAATGGAGCAATTACAGTCAATATGGGCGCGCCAAAATTTGAGCCGCAAGGGATTCCTTTTATCGCCGAGAAGCGCGCGTTGACTTATCCACTCGATATCGACAACAGACGGGTGGAAATCAGTGCAGTGTCCATGGGGAATCCTCACGCGGTGCAACGGGTAGCAGACGCAGATCATGCCCCGGTATTGACTGAAGGTGCGCTAATTGAGCGGCATCCCCGTTTTCCCCAACGGGTGAACGCCGGGTATATGCAGGTAATGGATCGTGGTCATATTCGGCTGCGAGTATACGAGCGCGGGTCGGGTGAAACGCTCGCCTGTGGGACGGGTGCTTGCGCTGCCGTGGTGATAGGAATCGAATTGGGGCTGCTGGACTCAATGGTCAAAGTCAGTTTTCGCAGTGGCGATTTGATTGTGCGCTGGGGGGGTGAGAATGAGCCAGTCTGGATGACGGGTCCCGCTGTTGCCGTGTTCGACGGAGAGATTGACTTATGATCACCTGTGGAATCCAATATGAGCATCCGCATTGCGCATCACCCGCTTCCCTGCATCACGCCCGCGATAGGCAAATGAGCTTACCTAAAACTTCGAATTTATAAATGTGCTCTTTCTTATGAAATTCCATCGGGGAAAAATATGAAATTCAATTCGGAAGAAGTAGCCCAATACCTGCGGGAACATCCCCAATTTTTTGAGGAATATGCCGACATGCTGGCAGACATTCAGGTTCCTCATCCCCACGGTGGCAGAGCCATTCCCATCAGCGAGCGGCAAATCGTTGCTCTGCGTGATAAGAACCACATCCTGCAAGAGAAACTGGGTGAATTGGTCAGATTCGGCGAAGAAAACGGCGCACTTGGTGAAAAAATGCACCGTCTGGCAGTCACGCTACTCACATTCCCGCGTCTGAGCGATTTATTGCATGCATTACATTTTAACCTGCGCGAGGATTTTTCCATACCACATATGGCACTGCGGTTATGGAGCATGGCCGGCGAGGATCCGAGTCTGCCGGAACTCACTCCAACGAGCGCTGATATCCGCATCGTGGCTGAAAGCTTGCTGCGTCCTTATTGCGGTTCCCATGTACTGGATGAAATCAAAGGTTTTTTTGGAGAAGATGCCATTCGCCTGCGCTCATTTGCAATGGTACCTCTGCGAGCGGAGCAAACCATCGGGCTGTTAGTAATGGGAAGTGAGGATCCACACCGATTTTATCCGGAAATGGGAACCATTTATCTGACGCAGCTTGGGGAGCTTGTAAGTGCTGCATTGGCACGGTACAGGCTGGCTGGAGAATCCTATAAAGGCGAAATAACGGGTATGGATATCTCAGAATGACAAAAACATAAGAGGTAATATGACATCCGGCGATAACCCGGCTGCACTCGCTGCTGCATATCTTTTCCATCTTGCCAATGAAAGGCGCTTATCATCGCTTACATGCGAAAGTTATGCGCGTGATATTGCCGTCTTGCTGAAACTCGCGGCGGAAACATCGATCGACCAGCTGCAGGTTCATCAAATTCGCCGGTTTATAGCCCAGCTTCACGGGAAAGGACTCTCTGGCAGAAGTCTGGCCAGAATGCTGTCAGCATGGCGTGGCTTTTACAATTATCTGACTCGGAACCACGATTATGTTTGTAATCCCTGCGCCGGGGTACATGCGCCAAAATCGCCAAAATCCTTGCCTCATACGCTTTCACCTGATGAGGCCGCGAAACTGCTAGAGTTTCCTGTCGATGATGATTTAATGGCATTGCGGGACAAAGCCATGTTCGAGCTGTGTTATTCCTCGGGATTGCGACTGGCGGAGCTCACCGCTCTGAAGCCCGCCGATTTGAGTTTTTCCGACGGTACAGCGCGCGTCACCGGCAAAGGAAGTAGAACCCGCATCGTGCCCATAGGTAGTCAGGCGATACAGGTCTTGCGCGAATGGATGAAACGGCGTGAGGCCCTGGTCAAGGCCGGGACCACTGCGTTATTCGTGTCGCGGTACGGAAAAAACATCAGCTCGCGATCAATCAGTCAACGGTTGAAAATTCAGGCAATGCGGCAAGGAATCAGCGCCAATATCCATCCCCACGTACTGCGGCATTCGTTTGCCTCACACTTGTTACAATCGAGTGGCGACTTGCGGGCCGTACAGGAAATGCTGGGGCACGCCAGTATAAGCACGACGCAGATTTATACCCATCTTGATTTTCAACATTTGGCGAAAGTGTATGACGCGGCTCATCCGCGAGCAAAAAAGAAAGATTGAATTCCGGTATAAACACTAACCGTACAGTTTGTATTTTTTCTGCGAATCGGCGTTATAATCTTTGCTCACTATTATCTCGTGCTAGCTCATGCAAGAATATCACGGTACAACCATACTTTCAGCGCGGCGCGGCTCTCAAGTCGCGCTCGGGGGCGATGGCCAGGTAACTCTGGGCGCTATCGTAGCCAAGGCTAGCGCCCGCAAAGTGCGCAGGCTTTACCACGATAAAATTCTCGCAGGATTTGCAGGCGGCACAGCCGATGCTTTTACCTTGTTCGAGCGTTTTGAAGGTAAGCTTGAAAAGCATCAGGGACACCTCATGCGTTCGGCAGTGGAATTGGCGAAGGATTGGCGCACCGATCGCATTTTGCGCCGGCTGGAAGCGATGCTGATCGTGGCCGACCCGGGAACCACGCTCATTATCACCGGGTCGGGTGATGTAATCGAACCTGAGCTTGGGCTTGCTGCGATCGGAAGCGGCGGTTCCTACGCTCATTCTGCCGCGCGCGCGCTCCTGGAGAATACCAGTCTGACGCCGCTGGAGATCGTCAAGAAATCACTTACCATCGCGGGCGATCTCTGTATCTATACCAATCAGAATCATGTAATCGAAGTTCTGGAGTAAAGTACTAGTCTCAAAACGTGAACGGTGAGATGTGAGATGAAACACAAGGGAAGGATGAAGCATCTTTCGCCGAATGCAATCAAGCGTAGCACGCTTTGCCCCCTATCAAATGTTTGAACCCCGTTTCTCGTTCTATTTTTTTTACATCCTGCCATTTACCACTGATGCTTGAAACCATGTCCCAACTAACCCCGCAGGAAATCGTCCACGAGTTGGATAAGCACATTATCGGTCAGGATGCCGCCAAGCGATCCGTGGCCATTGCGCTCAGAAATCGCTGGCGCAGGCAACAGGTAACGGATCCTCTCCGGCAGGAAATCACGCCTAAAAATATTTTGATGATCGGCCCTACCGGGGTTGGCAAGACAGAAATCGCGCGCCGTCTGGCAAAACTCGCCGATGCGCCATTCATCAAGGTGGAAGCGACCAAATTCACCGAGGTAGGTTATGTCGGACGCGATGTGGATTCCATTATTCGAGATCTGGTGGAATCCGCTATCAAGCAATCCCGCGAGCAGGAAACCCATAAGATGAGAGCACGCGCTGAAGACCATGCTGAAGAACGCATTCTCGACGTGTTGCTACCGCCCGCAAGGGAGATGAGTTCACAGATAGAAGCGGCTGAAGGGGACAACGCCACCCGGCAGAAATTCCGCAAGAAACTGCGTGAAGGCGAGCTCAACGAGAAGGAAATTGAAATCGAGGTGTCAACAGCACATGCTCACATGGAAATCTTCGCCCCCCCGGGAATGGAGGAACTTACTACTCAAATTCAGGGTATGTTTCAGAATCTGGGCGGGGAAAGAAAAAAAACCCGTAAGCTGAGAATCCGCGAAGCGATGAAGCTCATTACCGATGAAGAAGCATCCAAGCTCGTCAATGATGAAGAACTGAAGCTTCGTTCGGTGCAAAATGTTGAACAGAACGGTATCGTGTTTCTGGATGAAATCGATAAGATTACCAGTCGCTCCGACGCTTTGGGCGCGGATGTATCGCGCCAAGGCGTACAACGGGACCTGCTACCGCTGGTGGAAGGCACCACCGTTTCCACAAAATACGGCATGATTAAAACCGATCATATCCTGTTCATCGCCAGCGGCGCATTTCATCTCGCCAAACCTTCTGATTTAATACCGGAATTGCAGGGGCGCTTTCCAATTCGGGTGGAACTGACAAGTCTTAGCGCTGACGATTTTGTACAAATCCTCACCAACACCGACGCATGCCTGACGCGCCAATACGAAGCGCTGCTGGGAACCGAAGGGATCAAGCTGGAGTTTACACCCGACGCGGTTAAACGTCTGGCGGAGATTGCTTTTGCGGTCAACGAGAAAACCGAGAATATCGGTGCGAGGCGCCTTTATACGGTGATGGAAAAACTTCTGGAAGAGGTTTCATTCGATGCCGCAAAGCACAGCGGCGATACGATCATTATTGATGCCGCATACGTCGACGGGCGTCTCAACAGCTTGTCCCAAAGCGAGGATTTAGCCCGCTACGTGCTTTAACACCGGCTTCGTATATGGATAAATGCTTCGCAGTCATGCACGGCGCGTTGATCTGTAATCTGTTATAATTCCAACCTGCGGCGTTCGCTCCATGTCTCCACGCCCATTCTGTTTTTTCGAACTTTGCCCATCTGCCTAAGACTGGCGTCTCGTAACCGGGGCGACAGGCCGATTTTTCCCTTGGAATTTTATGTCTTTCTCTATTTTCGGCCTGTCCGATGAAATCATTCGTGCCGTCACCGAATGCGGCTACATTGACCCCACTCCCATTCAGTTAAAAGCGATCCCCGCTGTTCTGGCTGGTGGCGATTTGCTGGCTGGCGCGCAAACCGGCACCGGCAAGACTGCTGGCTTTACCTTACCTATCCTGCACCGCTTGTCCGACAGGAGCATCAAAGGACCATCCAGCGGGCGGCCACCGATACGTGCGTTGATTCTCGTGCCTACTCGTGAACTTGCGGCACAAGTGGAGGAAAGCATACGTGATTACGGCAAATACTTGAAATTGAGTTCGATGGTAATGATAGGCGGGGTCAGCATTAAACCGCAAATTACCCGCCTGAAAAGCCGCGTGGATATCCTGGTAGCCACTCCAGGACGCCTGCTCGATCATATACAGCAAAAAACGCTCGATCTTTCGCATGTAGAAATCCTGGTGCTGGACGAAGCCGACCGCATGCTCGACATGGGTTTTATTCGTGATATAAAAAAAATACTTGTGCTTTTGCCCAAACAGCGGCAGAACTTGTTGTTCTCTGCCACCTTTTCCGATGAGATCCGGGTGCTGGCGGAAAATTTGCTCAACCAGCCGTCGATGATCGAGGTCGCGCACCGCAACGCAACTGCCGACAACATAACGCATGTAGTACATCCGGTAGATCGTGAACGGAAGCGTGATCTGCTTGCCCATCTTATCAAGCAGCATCACTGGTCGCAGGTGCTGGTGTTCACCCGCACGAAGCACGGCGCCAACAAACTGGCCGAGTATCTGGTCACGAGTGGTATTCCATCACTCGCCATACACGGCAATAAAAGCCAGTCGGCGCGCACTCGAGCATTGGCGGAATTCAAGACTGGCAGCCTGCGGGTGCTGGTAGCAACCGACATTGCCGCAAGAGGAATCGATATCAGCGAATTACCGCACGTGGTCAATTTTGAATTACCCAACGTGCCGGAGGACTATGTCCATCGTACCGGGCGCACTGGCCGCGCCGGGGCAGAGGGAGATGCGGTATCGCTAGTATGCGTGGATGAACTCAAGCTATTGACGGATATCGAGAGACTGATCAAACGAGAGTTATTGAATGAAGTTATCGTTGGTTTCGAGCCGGATCCCCGCATCAGGGCCGAACCGATTGTGAATGGGAGCGGCGGAGGACAGCGCCGTATGCTGCCCGGACTAACCGGGCGCAGTCAACGAAGAGGCCAGCCAGGTGCCAAACCACCAGCGGCCAGGATGCCCGCGAAACCCGTAGCTGGCCGCATGCCGGCTCTGCACCGTTCGGGTGGACGTGGCCGTTAATACGGCTCATCCCGTTCGGGTTTGAGGTGGAGTAGGGCGGTAACGGACACATGCTGGAGGCATATTAATTTTCAAGCGAGGGGGGTTAATCCTCGCGCGACGATACACATACCGGCCGGATCCGGGGGGAGAAAGGAGGAGGAAAACCGATAGCATGCCACTACTAAAATGGAACTGAACTACACAAACTGCCCCGCCGCATAACCGGATGCCCAGGCCCACTGGAAATTGAATCCACCCAGATGTCCCGTTACATCCACAACTTCGCCGATAAAATATAGCCCAGGTATTTTTTTCGCTTCCATCGTCTTGGATGACAATTCACGGGTGTCCACCCCACCCAGGGTGACTTCCGCCTTCTTGTAGCCTGCGGTACCGCTTGGCGTAACTTCCCAGCTGTGCAATTGCATAGCAATCCGCTTCAATTCGGTTTCGCTGTACTGGTTTACCGGCCGGGCGGACTGACTCTGCACAACGGCTTCGCACCAAGCCTGTGCAAAACGTCTCGGCAGATATTGCGCTAATAGATTGGGCAGCAGTGAAGAGCTATGTCTGTGAGCAAACAGCCACACGGCCGCATCGAGATCTGGTAACAAATTGATATGAATTGGGGCTCCTGGCTGCCAGTAGGAAGAGATCTGTAA